>JAEEGH010005517.1_pt1 | contig 31696 bp, 18 predicted proteins | sample 9134181 | NCBI WGS metagenome assembly JAEEGH01 (sample SAMN16246544, study PRJNA631951) | gut metagenome | biome: gut microbiome; feature: rumen; material: DP-attached | host: Bos | place: Iran: Karaj | collected 2018-10
CGTTTACCGTTGCGCGCCGGTGACCGAGGCTGTCATACAGATCTTCCGGCGGCGGAGTGACCTCTTCTATCGGCACCGGCGGCCTGAGCTTTTCGGGAACGTTCGAGTAATCAAATCCTGCCATGCGTTTTTTCTTTTCCTTTCATTCCGCATTGCTTAGTCCTATGGCCTTGTATATGTCAGCGCAGCAACGTCTGCTATGAAGCGGGTACAGGCCGTAGGCTGTCTGTAATACTGTGGAGAAATTCCTTTACTGCTCTCCTGTTTTTTGTTGTCCGCTCCTTTTCTGCGCGGTCCGGCGCACGGTCTGCTGATTTGCAGGGCGCCTTCATCCGCCGTTTCTTCACTTCACCGTCTCAATGATATCACCTCTTTCATTCCCAAGACGCCGGTTTGAAAACCTGCAGCGGGTCAGCCGGGCAGCGCGCCTATTCATCTGTATCCTTTTATCGGAGGCCTGCAGATACAGGGGCGGCCCTCGTGTCTGGTTTTTTTATAGTTATATCTTTGCTTTATTGATATCATCTGAACAGTTCCTCTGCAAAATCGACCTTCGATTATTTTCAAATCAAAGCCCATCTGAATGATCAACATCACTATTATTCGAAATAATACTTTCATATTTATTTTTTCATCTTTATCATAAAGCAAATGCCGTTTCCCGTCAACCCCGCTCCTCGGGACAGGCGGTCTATTCTTCATGGATTTTTGATATCAGAAGCCCCGCCGTCACGGCAGACAGCGACGCGGCGCGGGCCGAAAAAGGCCCGCGCCGCGCTCTGTTCATTTACTTTTTGGAGGTCTCTTCCTCTTCCTCGTCGTCATCGTCAAAGGGAGGCATCATGCCGCCCGGTCCGCCGCGGAAGCCGCCGGGGAACTTGAAGCCCTCGGGAGGCTTGAAGCCGTTCGGCAGCTTAAAGCCGCCCGGCATGCCCGGGAAGCCGGGGAAGCCGCCCTCGGAGTTCTCTCCCTCGCTGAAATTATCCTCGCGTATGCTCTCGTTCTCGGAGGATATGTAGCGTTTGGCCTGGGTGGAGAACAGCGTATAGTATTCGCCCTTCTGCGCCATCAGCTGGTGGTGATCGCCCATCTCCACGATCTCGCCTTCCTTCATGACCACTATCTTGTTTGCGGTAGTGGCGCTGGACAGACGGTGAGAAACGAACAGAGTGGTCTTGTCCTTGCGCAGCTGATCGAACTGGTTGAATATCTCCTGCTCCGCCATGGGGTCGAGCGAGGCCGTGGGCTCGTCGAGGATGAGTATGTCGGAGTCGGAATAGAACGCTCTGGCTATCGACAGCTTCTGCCACTGGCCTATGGACAGCTCTATGCCGGTCTTTTCGAAGTAGCGCATGAGCGGCGTATCGTAGCCGTGAGGCAGCTTGCGTATGAAATCGTCGGCGTTGGCCTGCCTGGCGGAGTTTTCGATATCGTCCTGCTCGATGTTCTTGTCGATATCGCCGAAGGCTATGTTCTCCGTTACGTTCACGGCGTATTTGCCGAAGTCCTGGAAGATGATGCCGTACAGCTTATACAGCTCGGTAACGTCGTAGTCCTTTATGTTCCTGCCGTCGAGCAGTATCTCGCCCTCGGTGGGATCGTACAGACGGGTTATCAGCTTGATGAGCGTGGTCTTGCCGGCGCCGTTGAGGCCGACGAGCACCACCGTGTCTCCGGCGTTGAGAGTGAGGTTGACGTTCTTTATGACCTTGCGCTCGGTACCGGGATAGGAGAAGCTCACGTTCTTCAGCTCTATCGTATGTCCGCAGTGGCGCCGCGGGACGATGGGCTGCGGGATATCCGGCACGATGGTCTTTTTCTCGTTCATAAACAGTATCATGTTGTCTATGAACAGCGAGCCCTCGTATATCGACGCCGTCGTCATTATCAGCGAGGTGACCGCCGACGAGACCGAGTTGAGCGCGCTGGTGTAGATGGAGTAGTCGCTTATCTGTTTTACGTTGGTCGCCACCATGTAGAACAGCGCCATGTTAAGCACCGCCGTACACAGCGACAGGAAGATGTTCCAGCCGCCCTCCTGCAGGATTATGGCCCTGATGCCCTTGAAATATTGGGTGAATATTTCGTTGTACCGGCCGATGAACATATCGGACAGGTTGAAAAGACGTATCTCCTTGACCACGTCCTTGTTTACCATGAGGTCGCTGTAATACTGCAGCTGCCTGCGGTCCTTGGAGCGGTGGCGCATGTACAGGAAGTTCTTGCGGCGGAAGAAGAAGGTCACCGCCGCGGTCACTATGGACAGGATGACGAACACGATGAAGAGGATGTAGGACATCGTGCCCATCTTGGCCAGCAGCGTGAAGAGTATCACCACGTAGCTGATCATGGATATTATGCGGCTGATGAGATCGAAGGTCGAGTTGAGGATGTTGACCGGGCGCGAGCCGGCCTCACGGTTGGCATTTTCGAGCCTCTCGTAGAAGTCCGGCATATCGAAGGAAGCCAGGTCGACCTCCTTGGCCTTCTTCATGATCTTGATCTTTACGTGATTGGTAACGATCTCGCCCGAGATCCTGGTGATGATGCCGTTGAGGCTGCTGATAAGACTGTTCAGGAACGTGTACCCGAACTGATACGCCAGAGGTATGAGCATGTTCACGTCTTCCGAGAACGAGCGCACGACCTCGGCCAGCAGGTTGGCCGTGATGAGCGTTCCGACCAGCGGCATGACGCCGTTGTACAGCGTCATGAACATCATCACGAACAGCAGAGAGGGTCTGGCCTCCCAGACCAGCTTGAAAATGTAGAGAAGCCTTGAGGCCGTGCCGCCCACGACTTCCCTGAGATATCTCGGTACGTCGCTTAAGGACTTGGGCCTCTGTGCCTTGAGCTTGTCGTTGACTCCGTCTCCGGGCGGGAAAAATCCACCGGGTCCCATGATTTATTTCTCCTTTTCTTTTTCCGAATTGCTGTCCAGCAGCTTCCTCAGCAGAAGCGCCAGCGTGGTTTTTTCGTCCTCCGAAAGCGCCGAGAAGAATTCTTCCGTTCTCCTCTCCCGCTCCGCGGAAAACATCGCCGCGATGCGCCTGCCTTTTTCCGCGATGTACACCAGCACCTGCCTGCGGTCCTTTTCATTGATCCGGCGCTCTATGAGCCCGTCTTCTTCCATTTTGAAAAGCAGCTCCGACAGGGACGGCGGCCGTATCCACATCGCTTCGGCAAGGCTTTTCTGCGTGACTCCGTCCCTTACGCTGAGCAGAGCGAGCACCCTGCCCTGACTTCTGAAGCCCACGCTCGTCATGTCCTTAACCGGCGGCGGGAAGCGCATGCGCATGAACTGATCCGACGCGTTTTCATCAGGCAGACCTCCTCCCGGCGCCGGACCGACGGGTCTGCCCGGGCGACGGGTGAGCATGGATACCTGGAAAAGCATATTCATAAGCTCTTCGTTGCTCAAAGCAGGCCCTCCTAACTGTTAGGTAACTAATAATTTTTTATTGTACAAATATTAGCACGCGGAATTACTTTTGTCAACAGTATTTTTCGGCGCTTTTTTATTTTTTTACGCGCTGCGAAAGCAGCGGAAGGCCGCCCGTCAAAGCCGAGTTCTTCAAGGGCCGTAATGTGGACTTGCGGAAACGGAATAAGTATTGTATCGGCGCCCCGCTCCCCGAAGGCGCGGCCGCGCCGATTTCATTACGGATCGGAGTGTTATTCATGTCTGTATCATTTATGGCTCTGCTGCTCAACTCGGCCTTCATCATGCTGCGTCTGGGCAGTCCGGTCAATTCCTTTCCCCGCCCTCTGCCCGCCGCGGAGGAGGCGGAGTACGTCCGCCGCTCTCTTTCCGGCGATATCGAGGCGAGGAACCTGCTCATAGAGCACAATCTGCGCCTGGTAGCCCACATAATCAAGAAATACTATACTCAGGACTGCGATCAGGACGATCTTATATCCATAGGCACCATAGGTCTTATAAAGGGCATATCGAGCTATAAGCCCGACAAAGGGGTGCGCCTTGCGACCTACGCCTCCCGCTGCGTGGAAAACGAGATACTCATGTACTTCCGCAGCCGCAAAAAGACGGCCGGGGACGTTTCGCTCTCCGAGGCCATAGAGGCGGGCGAGGACGGCGGAGAGCTCTCCTTCATGGACGTGCTGTGCCGCGAGGACAACATGCTCGAGCGCATTACCTCCGCGGAAAGCCGGCGCCGCCTCAGAGGATACATCGAAACCGAGCTCACTCCCCGGGAGGCGGAGATAATCAAAATGCGCTACGGGCTTTACGGCGCCCCGGCGCGGACGCAGAGGGAGACAGCCGAGGCGATGCGGATATCGCGCTCGTACGTATCGCGCATAGAAAAAAAGGCCCTTGAAAAGCTCGAGGCCGCTTTCCTGCGCGACGGCTGAGCATTTTGCGCCCTCACGCCAAAAAAAGCTTGCTTAATCCTCCGCGATTACTTAAACTGTAACCGTATATACGAGCGACAAGGAGCGGCGGGATATGAAAAAGGTCATGCTGGTCTTCGGGACCAGGCCGGAGGCTATAAAAATTTGTCCTCTCGTCAACGAGCTGAAAACGCGGAAGGGCATACGAACGGTGGTTTGCGTCACCGGCCAGCACAGGCAGATGCTTGACAGAGTGCTGGAGATCTTCGGCGTAAAGCCGGATTACGATCTGTCCATCATGAAGGAGGGACAGACGCTTTTCGACATCACCGCCGCCATACTCGAAAAAATAAAGTCCGTGCTTGAAAGGGAGCGGCCGGACGTCGTGCTCGTCCACGGCGACACGAGCACCGCTTTCGTTTCCGCTCTTGCCTGCTTCTATCTCCGCATACCCGTGGGGCACGTCGAGGCGGGACTTCGCACCCATAACATATATTCCCCCTACCCCGAGGAATTCAACCGCCAGGCAATAAGCATAATAAGCCGCTACAATTTCGCGCCCACGAGCCTTGCCGCGGACAATCTTATAAAAGAGGGCAGGGATCCCTCGGGAGTGTACGTCACCGGCAATACGGTCATCGACGCCATGCAGCACACCGTCCGGGAGGATTACCGCCACCCCGAGCTGGACTGGGTCGGCGACGCCAGGCTCATATTCATCACGGCGCACCGCCGCGAAAACCTGGGCGAACCCATGCACCGCATGTTCCGCGCCATACGCCGCGTGCTCGGCGAGCATCCGGACTGCCGCGCCGTCTACCCCATCCACATGAACCCCGCCGTACGCCGCGCGGCCGACGAAGAGCTCGGCGGCTGCGACCGGATACACATAATCGAGCCCATCGACGTCTTCGACTGCCACAATTTCGAGGCCCGCTGCTATCTGTGCCTGACCGACTCCGGCGGCATACAGGAGGAGTGTCCCTCCTACGGCAAGCCCGTGCTCGTCATGCGCGATACCACGGAGCGCCCCGAGGGGCTCAAAGCGGGCACTCTGAGGCTGGTCGGCACCGACGAGGACGTGATTTACTCCAATTTCACCGAGCTGCTCGAAAACAAAGCCGCCTACGACGCCATGGCCCATGCCTGCAATCCCTACGGAGACGGGCACGCCTGCAGGCGCATAGCGGATATACTCGAGCTCGGGACCTGCGACCCCTGGACGGGGGGCTGATTCCTCAAAACGTCTCCCTCGCGGGATTTTCGAAATATCGACAGCCGGGCTGCGACGCCCGGCTGTCGATTTACCGTATTCATTCACTTCCCCGTCCGCAGCAATTCCTCCGCCGCGACCGTTATGACGCGGCCTTCGTCCATGGCTCCGACGGAGCCTTTTTCGCCCGGCAGGGCATACGTCGAGACCGCGATATGCTCGTCCCCAAAGCGCAGCAGCTCACCCCGGGCGGGATAATCCGCCGTATCCGCCGCGGCAAGGCCGCGCGGGATCCCCTCGCCCGTCAGCTTCAGCAGGCTTTCCTTCAGCGCCCACATATCCGTAAAAACCGCGGCGGGATCCTCCGCCGTCCTCAGCAGCTCCGCCTCCGCCGGGGAACACACGCGCCCGATGAGCCGCGGGGAGGGGCTGACGCGCTTCTGGATATCCGCCCCTATCTCCCGCCGGGCGACGGCGCATATGCAGCTGTACGCGCTGTGGCTTATACTGAAGCAGACGTTTTCCGCGCCGGCGGCGTACGGCTTGCCCGACGGGGCGGCGCGTATTTCCGCGTTCCTTATGCCGAAGCAGTCCTCAAGGGCGTAGCAGAGCAGCAGCCGCGCCGCCGTGAACATCAATCTCGACTCTCTGCGCAGATATCTTTCCGCACGGGCGCGGTCCTCCCGGGACAGGCGGAGCGTGAGTTCTCTCAGCCGGCCGTCCGAAACGCCGCCGCAGTCCCGGGCGAAATATACGGAATATTCCCCGTCCATACCGTTATTCTCCGTTCAGCGTTATTCTTCCCGATATTATAGCACCGCCCGGAGCGCAAGGCAAAGCGGCGCCGAAAAAAGAAAGCTTCGGCGGGTATATACATTTTTTTACATTGTGATATAATAATAGTTATTAGTATTTATATCGCGCATCTGCTTGTTTGGAGGTAAGCTTATGGAAAACAGACCGCAGGGACGAGAAAAGCACGTCAACGGAACAGGCAAAGACATATACAAGCACGGCAGCGGCGTCGGAGGCGGACCGGTCGGCGGCAGACCCTCCGGTCAGGCCGGGCGCGGCGCCCCTTCCGGCGGCAGAGCTCCGTCGGGCGGAGGCCCCCGCAGCTCCTATCCCGGGCAGACCCAATACTCCGGCCGGGCCGCGCGGAGCGGCGGCAGTCCGCTTATCAAGATCATCATTGCCGTTGTCGTCCTTCTGGGCGGAGGCGGCTTCGGGCTCAACAGTCTGCTGGGCGGAGGCGGCTCGTCCGACGTGCCGGATATCGGCGGCTATGAGCAGAGCTATACCGGCTCCTATTCGCAGCAGCAGCCCGGCGGCACGGGCGGCCTCGACCTGGGCAGCCTGCTGGGCGGCTTCGCCGGCGGCGGCAGCAGCATCGGCAACGTTTCCTCGGGCTGGAGCGGCAGGGACAACACCGGCAGGCTCAACACCTCCGTGGATCCCGCGGCGCGGCCCAAGCGTACGGCGATCATCGGCGGCGGCAGGGACGAGGTCACCGTAATGGTGTACATGTGCGGCTCCGACCTCGAGTCCAAAAGCGGGATGGGCTCAAAGGATATCCGCGAAATGACCGCGGCCACTCTCTCGGACAACGTGAACCTGCTTCTCTATACCGGCGGCAGCAAGCAGTGGAACAACAACGTCGTCAGCAGCTCGTACAATCAGATATATAAGGTGGAGAACGGTACTCTGAGCTGCCTTGTCAGCAACGACGGCACCGCCGCCATGACCGATCCGGCCACGCTCACCGGCTTTATCAGATACTGCGCCGAGCACTATCCCGCCAACAGGAACGAGCTGATATTCTGGGACCACGGCGGAGGCTCCGTCAGCGGCTACGGCTACGATGAAAAGAAGCCCTCCTCCGGCTCGATGAACCTCAAAAACATAGACAAGGCTCTGAGCGACGCCGGAGTCACCTTCGATTTCATCGGCTTCGACGCCTGCCTCATGGGCACCCTCGAAAACGCCCTCACCCTCGCGCCTCACGCCGATTATCTCATAGCCTCCGAGGAGACCGAGCCCGGCGTGGGCTGGTATTACACCGACTGGCTCACTTCCCTTTCCTCAAACACTTCCACGGCCACTCTCGACGTAGGCAAGAACATAGTCGACGGCTTCGTAACGGAATGCAGCCGCAGCTGTCCCGGTCAGAAGACCACTCTCTCGGTCATCGACCTTGCCGAGCTTGAAAAGACCGTGCCGGACAAATTCCGCGACTTCGCCCTGGATCTGTCCGGGCTGATGAACGACAAGGAATACAAGACTCTTTCCGACGCCCGCAGCGAAACGCGGGAATTCGCGGTATCGAGCAAGGTGGACCAGGTCGACCTTGTGCATCTGGCGTACAACATAGGCTCCGACGAGAGCCGCGCTCTTGCCGAGACCGTTCTCGGCGCGGTGAAATACAACCGCACCTGCTCCTCCATTACCGACGCTTACGGCCTGTCGATATACTTCCCGTACCGCAAGCTCTCCCGGGTGGACAGCGCCGTCGCCGCGTACGACGCCCTCGGGCTCGACAGCGAATACTCCCGCTGCATACAGCGCTTTGCCGGTATGGAGGCGGCCGGTCAGGCCACGTCCTCGGCGGCTTCCTCCCCCCTGTCCTCCCTGCAGGGCGGCTCCCCCGCTTCCCTGCCCGGCGGCGACATGCTCTCCGGCATACTCGGCGGGCTCCTCGGAGGCGATCTTTCCGGGCTGAGCGGCGGGCTGTCCGGGCTGAGCGGCGCGGGCTTCCTCGGCCGCGGGCTTGACGCCGAAAGCGCGGCGGAGTATCTTGCCGACCACCGCTTCGATCCCTCCCTTCTCAGCTGGCGGCGCGAAGGCTCCTCCTACGTGATGAGTCTTCCCGAAAGTCAGTGGGCCATGGTTGAGGATCTTGAACTGAACGTGTTTTACGACGACGGATACGGATATATCGACCTGGGTCTCGACAACGTGTTCGACTTCACCGACGACGGCGCTCTCATAGGCGAATATGACGGCAGCTGGATCGCCGTGAACGGTCAGCACGTGGCCTATTACCATACCGACACTCTCCTGACCGACGACGGATATATCATCACCGGCCGCATACCCGTGCTGCTCAACGGCAGCCGCGCAGAGCTTATCGCCGTGTTCGACAGCTCCCTGCCCGACGGCTATATCGCGGGCGTGCGCAGCGATTACAGAAACGGCGAGACGGAAACGGTCGCGAAGAGCGTCTCCGAGCTCGAATACGGCGACGTGATAAGCTTCCTGTGCGACTACTACTCATACGACGGCGCGTATACCGACAGCTACCGCCTCGGCGAGGATATCGTCTACGACGGCGAGCTGACGGTAAGCGATATGTACCTCAGCGATCCGGCAAATACAAGCGCCGCGTATCTCTTCACCGATATCTACTGCGGCGAACACTGGACCCCCGTCATTCCCTGATCAAATTCAAAAACGGGCCGCTGCAAAACCGAGGGTTTTGCAGCGGCCCGTTCGCTGTCATTCGGTCATTTGTTGAATCCCGGCAGACCGTACTCCTTCAGAACGCCGGTATGGCCGAGAAGCTCTATCAGGAAATACGACCCGGCGGCCCCGACCGCTCCCTGCACCACGTTCCCCGAAACGCCCGCAAGGGCGGCGGCGAAGCCCTCCCCGATGATCGCGGCTTCATAAAGATAATAGCCCGCCGTCATTACCGCTTCCGCGATCACCGCGCTTACGACAAAGCCCGCTCGCATACGCCCTTTCCCGCTTCCGGCCAAAAGCCGGGGGACCGCGGAAACGATGAGCGCCATGACCGCCTTTATGACCGCCGTCGCGGGAACGTACAGCGTGTATCCGGCGAAGAGATCCGCCAGGGCGGAGCCCGCCGCGCCGGCCGCCGTCCCGTAAACGGGGCCGAGCAGCCAGCCGCCGAGCAGCACCGCGCTGTCTCCAAGGTTCATATAGCCCTTTGTCGGAGACGGTATCCTGACCGCCAGCGTCAGCACGCAGGTCAGCGCGGTCATAAGCGCGGTCATAATGAGCTTTCGGAGCTTGTCGCGTTCGTTGTTCATATCATTCTCTCTTTTCCGGAATATGCTGCGGAGGTAAGGCTGTGCCGCCCGGGAGCGTGTCATTTCGGCGCTTTTCGATACTCCGGCCCCGACGGCCGGCAGGCGCCCGTTTTCTCAGTCGGCGAAAAGCGGAGTGGAAAGATATCTGTCTCCGGTATCGGGAAACAGCACCACGATGGTCTTCCCCTCGTTTTCGGGCCGCTTTGCCAGCTCTATCGCCGCGAACGCCGCCGCGCCGGAGGAGATGCCGACGAGTACGCCCTCTTTTCTTCCTATGGCCTTTCCCGCGGCGAAGGCGTCTTCGTTGGAAACGGTAATGATCTCGTCATAGACCTTCGTGTTGAGCACGTCCGGCACGAAGCCCGCGCCTATGCCCTGGATCTTATGGGAGCCGGCGACGCCGGTGGAAAGCACCGCGGAGGAGGCGGGCTCGACCGCGACCACCTTCACCTTCGGGTTTTTCGACTTCAGGTATTCTCCCACGCCGGTGACGGTGCCGCCCGTTCCGACGCCGGCCACGAAAATATCTACCTTGCCGTCGGTATCGTCCCAGATCTCGGGACCGGTGTGCTCGCGGTGCGCCGTCGGGTTGGCCGGGTTGACGAACTGTCCGGGAATGAAGCTGCCCGGTATCTCTTCGGCAAGCTCGTTCGCCTTCGCAATGGCGCCCTTCATGCCCTTGGCGCCCTCGGTCAGAACTATCTCCGCGCCGTAGGCCTTTATGAGCTGACGGCGCTCCACCGACATGGTTTCGGGCATAGTTATTATTATGCGGTAGCCTCTCGCGGCTGCCACGGAGGCAAGGCCTATGCCGGTATTGCCCGAGGTCGGCTCGATTATGACCGAGCCCTTTTTGAGCTTTCCGGCCGCTTCCGCCTCGTCTATCATCGCCTTGGCTATCCTGTCCTTTACCGAGCCCGCGGGATTGAAGTACTCGAGCTTGGCTGCGAGCTTTGCCTTAAGTCCGTACTCTTTTTCGGTATTGGTGAGCTCAAGCAGAGGGGTCTTTCCTATAAGCTGATCGGCAGACGTATAAATGTTTGACATGATGATCGGTCCTTTCGTTTTTAAGATTTGATCGGCGTTTTTTATGACCGAATTATAATGTCAAACGTCCCTCTTGTAAATTCCCATGTTTTTATCGTCCGTGATAAGCTTTGGTTATCACGGTTCTTTATACTTCAGGAGCTCCTCGATATACGCTTCGCCGTACTTCGACAGCGCGCGGTCCTTCCTCGTTATATACCCGATGGTAAGCGGGTCCTCTTCCTTCATCTTTACGGATACCACTCCGTGAAGCACGGCTTTTTCATCCGACAGCATCCCGGAGCCTACGGAATATCCTCCGAGATTGGCCATGAGCTCCATGGACGTGGCCCGGTCGTCGGTCCTTATCATTTTGTCGAAGCGGTGATCCGCCATCGCTTCCTCGGCGAGATAAAACAGTCCTCCGTCGCTCTGGTCGAAGGAAACGCAGGGATAGTCCCGCATTTCCTCAACGGAGAGCTCGCTTCTTCCCGCCAGCTCGTGATCCTTCCATACGTATACGTAGGTCTCCCTGCGCATAAGCGGCGTGAACTGCAGCTGCAGATCCCTGAAAAGCTTTTTTATCACCGCTTCGTTGGAGCCGGAAAAGGACACTATGCCCACCTCGCTTTTCAGGCTTCCCACGTCGTCGAGCACTTCCCTGGTCTTGGTCTCGCGGATGGAGAAAACGTACTTATCCGGCCTCAGCCTTTTTATGACCTCGGCGAAGGCCCTGACGGCGAAATTATAATGCTGGGCCGATACGGAAAAGCTGTCTCTTCCGCCGTCGCCCGACAGGTAGCGGTCCTCGAGTATCTCGTACTGTCCCACCGCCTTTTTCGCGTAGACGAGGAATTCCCGGCCCTCGTCCGTGAGCGAGACGCCTTTGTTCGTCCGCTCGAAAATGACGAGCCCGAGCTCTTCCTCAAGCTCCCTTATGCTTGCCGAAAGGGCGGGCTGCGAGATATACAGCTTTGCGGAGGCTTCCCTCATGGAAGCCGAGCCCGCGACCTCAAGCACGTATTTAAGCTGATTTATATTCATGTCGCTTATACCCCGATCCCTATTCCAGCCCGAAGGAGGCCAGCATGGCCGAGCCCGGGCCGCGGTAAGTGAAATACAGCGCGTTTACGCCGTCCGGCAGCTCCATCGGCGCGCCGAATACCGTCCAGCGGTTTCTGAAGGCGAGGGGTATCTCGCCGAGCGGCTCGCCCTCCGGCGAGGTCCTTACCTCGAAGCGGCCTCCGGAGTAGCCCCGGGTGCGCACGGTCACGCGCCTGACTCCCCGGCAGTCGAAATACTTAAAGCCCACCGTCACGCCGTCGGTGACGCCGGCGACGTAGCCGCTCTCCTCGTCTCCGTCGCGTCCGTCCTGGGTAATGCGGGGAAGTCCGGGGTTCTGGGGATCGCGCCGGAGCTCGTCCCAAAACAGGCAGCAGGCGATATAGGCGGGATATTCCCCTCTGCCGGGCAGGGGCTCTCCGCCCCGGTTCGAGGTCATCTCGGCCTGCGGCATGCTCCCGTCCGGCAGCACGGTCAGCTTTTCCATACAGCCCTGGCGGCTGAATTCCGTACCGTTGGTATGCCTGTGGTAGAAAATATACCGCTCTCCGGCGGCTTCGAGAAGTCCGCCGTGGTTGTTGCCGCCCACGTTGGTTTTTTTCTCCGGATCCTTCCAGCCGCCTATGCCCCGGTCGCAGTTGCTTATCAGCACGCCCCCGTAGCGAAATCCGCCCAGCGGCTCGCGGCTGACGGCATAGCACAGCTCGTTCATCCACACGGAGGAATATACGAAATAATACAGCTGCCCGAATTTGCGTATGGAAGAAGCCTCGAAAAACTCATGGTCCTCAAAGCCGGTGCCCGCGCTCGTCTTCGCGCTCGGCACAACGAATACCGGCCCCTCGAGCACGGTGAGCATATCCGGGGCCAGCAGAGTGCCCATAGCCCCGCCCTTTTCCTTTTCAAAGCGGAAGCACACCCCGCCGGTATACAGGTACGTTTTATCGCCCTCGGTCAGCACGGCGGGATCGAACTGCGGATCGTCCCCCGGCCTGTTTCCCAGCAGAGTGCCGTCCGGGTAATGCACGAAGCCGTAAAAGGAATACTCTCCCGCCGGGGTATCGCATACGGCTGCCGAGACGGTCTTCTCATGGTCAAGGACGTAGTACAGGTAATACCTCCCGTCGGGACCCCGGGTCACGTCCGGAGCGTAAAGGCACTGCTCTCCGCCGGGATTGTTCGGGTCCTGCTCCCTGCGGTAGATCACGCCCTCGTAACGCCAGTCGGACAGGTCGTCCTCCGGGGCGGACCAGCACACGTAGTCGTTCAGGCAGTATGCCCAGCCGTTGAAAAGATCGTGAGAGCCGTAAACGTATACGCGCCCGCCGAACAGATGCGGCTCCCCGTCCGGGATGTATTCCCAGGACGGCAGATAGGGATTTACCGGCATTTTGCTCATGGCTGCCTCCTTTGACCGTATTTTTGCTCTCATAATACAATGAAGCGGCGGCTTTTACAACGCGAACGTGCAAAAAGCCTTTTCAAAAGCAAAGTTCGTCGCTTTGTCCGTTGACTTTTTCCCCGTCATTAACTATCATACTGTTATATTTTTCAAAACAGCGGGAGATACTATGAGTTCATCCGAAACCATGATAAACGACCTGACCGAAGGCAGCGTCGCGCGTACGCTCATCAAGTTCGCGTATCCCTTCGCTCTGTCCAACACGCTCCAGGTCGTATACAATCTCGTGGATATAATCATCATCGGCAGGTTCGTGGGCAGCTCCGGTCTGGCGGCGACGGCCATGGGCGGAGAGATAATGATGCTGCTGACCATGTGCTGCGTGGGCATGGCCAATTCCGGCCAGGTCATGATATCCCAGTACATCGGCCTGGGCCGCCGGGATCAGCTCAGATCGGTCATAGGCACCATGTTCACCTGCATCCTGTCGGTATCCATAGTGCTGTCGGTGATCGGCCTGCTGTTCACCGAGACCTTCGTGACCTGGGTCCGCGTGCCCGAGGAGGCCTTCAGGCAGGCGGTGGATTACGTGATAGTCTGCTTCTGCGGCACCTTCTTCATCTACGGCTACAACATCGTCAGCGCCATACTGCGCGGCATGGGCGATTCCCGCCGTCCCTTCATCTTCATAGCCGTGGCGGCCTGCGTCAATCTGGTGCTGGATATATTCTTCGTGATCGTGCTGCATATGGATACCCGCGGCGCGGCTCTCGCCACGGTCATAGGTCAGGCCGTGTCGTTCATAGTCTCGATCATTTACCTTTACAAGCGCAGAGAAGCCTTCGGCTTCGATTTCCGCCCGTCCAGCTTCGTCCCCTCGATGCGCCATCTGCGGCCCATGCTCCGCCTCGGCGCGCCCATGGCCATACAGAACGCCGCCATAAGCATATCGTTCCTGTTCATCAATTCGCTCATCAACGCGTACGGCGTGACGGTCGCCGCGGTCACGGGCGTGGGCATGAAGCTGATGCAGGTGATGAGCATTTTCGGCAGCGCCGTCGGCACCGCGGGCTCGACCATGATAGGGCAGAACTTCGGCGCGGGCAAGACGGACCGCTGCAGACGCATAGTCCACGTAGCCCTGGCCTGCTGCCTGAGCGCCTGCGTGGTGCTTACGCTGATCTACAATCTTTTCCCCCACGCGGTGTTCGGGCTGTTCTCAAAAGATCCCGAGGTGCTGTCCTTCGCGCCGCAGTATATGCTGATAATAGCCTTCTATTTCCTCTCGTTCGCGTTCATGTCCCCCTACACCGCGCTGATAAACGGTATAGGCTTTGCCGGGCTCAGCCTCGTAATAGCCCTGCTGGACGGCGTGGTCAGCCGCGTCGGCCTGTCGCTGCTTTTCGGCAAAGCGCTGAACATGGGCTATTTCGGCATATGGCTCGGCAGCGCGCTGGCCGGTTTTTCCACGGCCCTTGTCGCCATGCTGTATTTCTATTCCGGAAGCTGGAAAAAACGCAATCTGCTCGTAAAATGACCGTTTGCCTAAACGCGCAAAGCGTGCTATAATAATGTTCTGCCCCGCCGGGCTCCGATCACACATACAGACAGGAGAGCTTTCCATGGACAAAGAAGAGTACAAGCAGTTCTATACCGGCGTATACCGCCATTCTCTGGCTCACATCCTTGCCAAGGCCGTCATCGAGATCTTCGGGAAGGAAAACGTCCGGTACGCCATCGGCCCGCAGATAGCCGACGGCTTCTACTATGATTTTCTCCTCCCGAGAAATCTCACCAACGACGATTTCGAGCTCATCGAGGGCAAGATGCGCGACATCCTCAAAAGGAAGGAAAGCTGGACCGTAAAGGAGCTGAGCCGCAGCGAGGCTCTCGCGCTTTTCGAAGGGCAGAAATACAAGACCGAGCTCATCCTCGATCTTCCCGAGGACGAAAAGCTGACCGTGTATTACACCGGCGACGATTTCGTCGATCTCTGCCGCGGACCTCACGTGTCCTCCTCCCAGGAGCTGCTCGGCGCCGCCTTCAAGATCAGATCCGTCTCCGGCGCGTACTGGCGCGGAGACGAGCACAACGATCAGCTTCAGCGCATATACGTATACGCCTTTGAAAACAAGCAGGCCCTCAGCGAGCATCTCAAGCTTATAGCCGAGGCCCAGGCGAGGGACCACAAGAAGCTCGGCCCTCAGCTGGAGCTGTTCATGTTCGACGAGACCGCTCCGGGCATGCCCTACTGGCTCCCCAGAGGCTGGAAGCTTTACAACGCCCTGCTGGATTTCTGGCGCGGCATACACGAGGCGCACGGATATCAGGAGATCTCCGCGCCCGTCATCAACAACAAGCAGCTTTGGGTGACCTCCGGTCACTGGGGCCATTACCGCGACAACATGTTCCTCGTTCCGGGCTATGAGACCGGCGAGGACGGCAAACGGAGCTATGACGACGAAAGCGCCTCCACCTACGCCGCCAAGCCCATGAACTGCCCCAACGCCATCAACGTATACCGCCGCTCCTCCCGCTCCTACCGCGAGCTGCCGGTCCGCATCAGCCAGGTGGACGTGATACACCGCAAGGAAAAGTCCGGCGAGCTGAACGGCCTCTTCCGCGTTCAGGAATTCCGTCAGGACGACGCGCACATTTTCGTTACCGAGGATCAGATAGCCTCCGAGATCGGCGATATCATGACCATCGCCACCGAGATATACAGCATTTTCGGGCTCAGCTACCGCGTGGAGCTGTCCACGAGGCCCGACGACTACATGGGCGACCTTGAGGTATGGAACAGCGCCGAGGACGCTCTGAAAAAGATACTCGACGATCATTACGGCGAGGGCAACTACGGCATCAACGAGGGCGACGGCGCCTTCTACGGCCCGAAGATCGACCTGCAGATGCGCGACTGCCTCGGCCGCGAATGGCAGATGGGCACCATACAGCTCGATTTCCAGCTGCCTCTCAATTTCGATCTTAAATACGTCGCCGAGGACGGCAGCTTCAAGCGCCCCGTGATGATACACCGCGCGGTGTTCGGCTCGTTCGAGCGCTTCATCGGCATACTGACGGAGAACTTCAAGGGGCAGTTCCCCTTCTGGCTGTCTCCCTATCAGGTGGGCATAGTGCCCATAATGCCCGAGCACAACGGTTATGCGCTCGAGGTGCGCGACGCGCTCCGCGCCTGCGGCGTGCGCGCCGAGATAAACCTCTCCGACAGGAACATGAAGGAGAAGATAAAGGAATTCCACGGCTACCGCGATCCCTTTATCGTGATAATAGGCGCCAAGGAGATAGAAAACCGCACCGTATCGATCACCGCCCGCGGCAACAGGAAGATGAACGACGTCCCGCTGGACGAATTCGTCGCTCTCTGCCGCCGCCTCAACGCCGAGCACCTTCTCGAGCTGCCCGACTGAGAGACAAGCCCGCACAGACAGAATACGCCCGTCACGGAAAGCGATCCGTGACGGGCGTTTTGCCGTTTTTATTCCACCAGTCCGTATTTGACCTTGATCCTGTCCAGCTTTTCCAGCATCGGCTCGGCGGCGAACCAGAGGAATATCCAGGTCGCGGCGGCGTGGACGGCGTCCACGGGGAAGCCCGTGACGTAGCTTGTGAGTATCTGCTTCCAGTTGATCTCGTGCGCCCACATATATACCGCGGCGGGGTTCATTATGCCGCCGTAAATGACTATCGCGGCCAGCGCGCCGTAGATGCAGAGCGAAACTCTGCTGCGGCGCAGCAGGCCCTTGCGGAACAGAACGCCCGACAGGAAGCCCACGATGCCCGCCGCGAACATCTGCCACGGCGTCCAGGGCCCGGCGGAGAACATTACGTCGGACACCAGCATGGTAACTGCCCCGACGAGGAAGCCGGTCTCTCCGCCGAAGGCGACGCCGGCTATGATGAGCAGCGCCAGCACGGGCTTGAACGACGGCAGCATGAAGAACACCATGCGTCCGGCAACGCTCACCGCGCAGAGCACGGCGATTATCACAAGCTCCCGCGGCTGAGGCTTGCGGCCCTCGAAAATAAGGAAAAACGGCGCCATGCACTCGAGCATGACCAGCAGTATTATGAAGTAATACTTGTTTCCGGAGAGGTACACCTCGCCCACGAACAGCGTAACGGGGATCAGCAGCAGGATCAGCACCGTCGCAAGGACCGTTCTTTTGGACAGCCGCCTTTTGTCCAGCGGCGTCTGCAGCGCGTAATCCTTGCGAACGCTGCGGCGGGATACGGAAAAAGCGAATATGAGCAGACAGGCGATCATTACGCCGTAATTCCACAGCTGGTCTCCGGCAAGGCCCGTCATTCCGCCCTCCTGCACCAGCGCGCTGAGATCCGTCACTCCCATCGCCTGGATGAACATCGCGACGGCTCCCGCTCCGGACAGCACCGCGATAAGTATCCTCCACCACGGCAGCCTGCCCGTTTTGCTGTCCTCCTCCGGCGGCGGAGGCAGGGCCCCGGGATCCTCCGGCAGCTCCGTTTTTTCCGGCAGCACGCCGCCGCAGGCGTAAACGACGTCCTCGGCCGTTATCGCCTCGGGCAGCATGTCCCGGGCCATGCGGTTTGCCGAGGTGGTATAAAAGCTGTTTCCCGAGAAAAATCTCCGCGGCGTGCCCTCCGTGACTATGTCCCCGTCAAAAAACAGCGCGCAGCGGTGGGCATATTTCGCGCAGAACTCCACGTCATGGCTGACCATCACCACGGTCACGCCGCGGCGCAGAAGGACCGCCAGTATTTCCGCGAAGACCTGCTTGAATTCCGCGTCCAGTCCTTTCGTAGGCTCGTCCAGCATCAGGATATCCGGATCGAGAAGCAGTATTTTCGCCAGCGCCGCTCTCTGCTGTTCTCCTCCGGACAGATCGTAGGGATGACGGTCGAGCAGCTCCTCCAGGCGGCACAGCGAGGTGACCCGGGCGGCCTTCTGCTCCCGCTGCGGGTCTTTTTTCGGCAGCAGCTCCAGCAGGTCCTCCCTGACCGTCTTCTTTACGAAAAGCGTCTGCGGGTTCTGCGGCAGGACGCCCACGCTCCCGCTGAGGCTTATCGTGCCCCTGTACGGCTTCAGCAGCCCCGCGAGCAGCTTGAGCGACGTAGTCTTCCCCGTCCCGTTGCCGCCGAGCAGCGCCAGGAATTCTCCCTTGTTTACGGTCAGAGTCAGCCCCTTGACCACGTCCGGGAGGTCCTTTTCGTATTTGAACCACAGGCCTTCCGCGTCTATCACCTTTTCCTCCCCGCGGGGGAAGGGGGGCTCCGGCGGCAGCTCCGCGAGAGGCCGGGCGTGGGAGCGCTCCGCAAGCCAGTCGCGGCCCTCGCGGACGGTGACCGGGCATTCCGCGTCGTTGTCCACCGCGGCCCATACGCGCATGGCGGTCGGCATGGCGAGGAACATTGCGTGTCCCCGGTCTTTGAGCGCGAGGCCTACCTGCTGCGGCGTGCCCTCGGAAATAATGCCGCCGCGGTCCATGACGACGACGCGGGAGGCCAGCGGGAAGGTCTCCTCCAGCCGGTGCTCCGTCAGCAGTATGGTCGTGCCGAGCTCCCGGTTGATCTTTCCCACGGTAGCGAGAAATTCTCCGGCGGCTATGGGGTCAAGCTGGCTCGTGGGCTCGTCAAGTATCAGCAGTTCCGGCTGCATCACCATAACGGAGGCAAGATTCAAAAGCTGCATCTGCCCCCCGGAAAGCTCCGTCACGTTTTTGTAATACCACGTCTGTATGCCGAAAAAAGAGGCCATCTCGGCAACGCGGCGGCGTATGGTCGGCGTATCGCAGCCAAGGCTTTCCAGCCCGAAGGCGAGCTCATGCCAGACCTTGTCCGTCACGACCTGGTTTTCGGGGTTCTGCTGCACGAAGCCTATCCTCGTAGTCTGCGCCGACTGATCCAGCTCCTCGATCGGCGCGCCGTCGAACAGTATGCTCCCGCTGCGTCTGCCGTGAGGCGCGACGGCGCTTTTGAATTGACGAAGCAGCGTCGTCTTTCCGCAGCCGGACGGGCCGCAGAGCACGACGAATTCGCCCTTTTCCAGCGTCAGCGACACGTCGCGCAGCGTGTTTTCCGGCTGCTCGGGGTAAGCGAAGCAAAACCGTTCGGTTTTCAGTATGGGAACACTCAAAACAGCGCAGATCCTTTCCGAATGAAAAATATCACGGTAAAAAGCGTCATTCCGCGAGCTCCTCCCGGCGGAGCTTCTCCCAGCGCCGGTCGGCGTAAACGTTCATTGCCAGGGGCGTAAAGCAAAGCGCGAGGTAGACGAGATGGAAAAACACGACTATGGGCATGAACGGCGTGAATTTGACGCGGGGGTACCAGTTCCAGTAAAAGCCCTCGGCTATCCAGGCCCCGATTATCGTAACGCCGCAGAAGCCCAGCCAGAGCAGCGCATAACGGTCGCGGTCGTCAAAGCGATATATCGAATACGCCGTGCGCCCCGGCAGCCCGTAGCCGCGCGAGCGCATGCTGTCGGCCGTTTCTATGGCGTTTTCCAGGACCCACGTAAGCAGTATCGAAAGTATGGTGACGCCGTTTTTCATCCGCTGCAGTACCGTACCGCTGCTTATGTCCCGGCCCACGCAGCGCTGCGACTCGCTGACCGCCCTGAGCTGCGTGCGGAACTTGGGGACAAAGCGCAGAGTCATGCTCAGCACCAGGCTCAGCGCCGGTATGACGCGCCCGAACAGATATACGAATTTGTCCGAGGTCATCACAGTGTTGTAGCAGCCGAACCAGAGCACCACCGCCACGAGCATCAGCGCCGCCGCGCCGCCGAAGAGTATGCTCTCGAGCGTCAGCGGATTGCCGTTGGGGAAATACCACAGTATCGTGACTCCCTCATGGGAAAAGGTGGGGTTGAGCACGGCGGTGAGGATCAGCATGGGCAGCATGTAGACCAGCGTGAAGCGGACCGCCTTTTTGCCGTTGAGATAAATATCATAGGCCAGCGCGCCCGCGAGAGACACGAAGCGCGTCAGCGGATGCGTAAAGCACATCGTAAAGAGCAGCACCAACGCGAAGTAAAGGAAATTGACGGTCGGATGGCAGCTTGAAAACGTATCTCTGGATACCATCGCTACGCCCCCGCCGTCACGGCGACATAGGCGTCCACGTCTATGCCGAGATTGCAGGTATACTGCCATTCGATCACGTCGCCGTCCCTGAGCGCGTAGCGGCTGCAGCCGTAATTGGGACTCCATCCGTTGACCTTGTATATCCAGCCGCTCAGCTGTCCGCAGTCGAACTCATACAGGTTGTGTATGCCCTCTATGTAGGCGCTGTTGTAAATGGGCGTGTTGACGAATTCCAGATGTATCCCCTGCTGCTTGCAGGTGCGTACGAGCACGTTGAACACGCTCTCTCCCTCGTAGAACGTCACCTCGATCGGCTTCAGGATCCAGCCGTCCTCCGGGACCAGCTCCGTCTTCTCCGGGTCGAGCCAGCTCATGTTGTCGAGGATGGTGGCGCAGGATATGGACATGGTGCAGGTATACGCCGTGTCGCTGATCTCAACGTCCTGGGGCTCCACCGGTACCGGCTTCCCCTCGGGCACGGCGCTCGTGCCGTAGCGGTCCTTCCCGGTCTCCGGGTCCAGGATCATGCCCTGCAGGGCGGAGTATTCCGCGTCGCCCTCCTCCGCGGCGCCGTCGGCGGACAGGGACGCGGCATAGGCGAGCTTGTCCTCCGCGCTCATTACCCCTTCCGATCCGCCGGGACGCGCCTCCGACGCCGTCTGCTTCCCTATCCTCCAGCCCTGCAGCCCCGGCGCGTCGCCGCCGTACCAGAACGCGAAGGCCAGCAGAGCCGCCAGCAGCACGGGCAGGATGATCTTCCATTTGTGTTTCTTCCAGAACATATATGCCACCTCATCTGTTTAAAGAAGCCCGGCTTTCTCCAGCATGTTGTACAGCATCTGCGCGATCTCGCAGCGTTTTATATTCTGCGTCGGCTCTATATTCATCACGCTGCCGTCCAGAATGCCTTTGTCGTAGCAGAACGCGAGGGAGGCCCGCGCCCAGTCGGCGGTTTTGGTATAGTCCCCGAACTGCGCCAGCGTGTCGCGGATCGCGGAAGCGGAGTAATCCGTGTCCATACCGCAGAGCTTTGCCGCCCGGGCCACCATCGTCGCGGCCTCCTGCCGCGTGATCGTGCCGTTCGGGGCGAACAGGCCGTCCCCGACCCCGTTGACTATACCGTAGGTATTCGCCGTGCCTACAAAGCCGGCGAACCAGTCCCCCGTCTTTACGTCCGTGAAGCTGTCGTTGGCCTTCGGCTCCAGGCCGAGAGCGCGCACCGTGATCGCGGCGAACTGCGCGCGGCTCATGTTCGCGTCCGGCGCGAAGCTGCCGTCGCCCATGCCGTTTATGATCCCGCGGGAAGCCAGCGCCTCGACGGCGGTTTTGTTCGGGTGGTTTTTGATATCGCCGAAGGTCGTGCCCGACATTGTGACCGGGACCGCCTTCACGTCCTTATGCTTTCCGGGAAGACCCGTCCCGCCGACGGCTGAGCCGCTCCGGTCAAGCTTAACGTCGATGGCGTCGTCCATGCGGTAAAGCGAATTTTTTCCGTCACGCTGTCTTTTCGCGGCCACGAGCGCGTAAAAGCACTGCTCGGCGGTCATCTGATTGTTTCCCGAGCCTGCGGCAGTGTGATCAAAGCCGCCGTCCGACCGGCGGAACGCCAGCAGGGCGTCGAGCAGCGACACTCCGTTTTTCACGAAGCGCGGATCCTCCGGAGACAGTCCCAGCTCGCACAGCGCAACGATTATCTGCGCGATGCTCTCGGCGTTGCTGTCGCCCATCGACGAAAAGCCGCCGTCGTCCTGCTGCATGGCGCTCATGCAGTCCAGCGCCTCCTCGATCGCCTTTTCCACGGCCGGCTGACTTTGATATTTCGCCAGCGCCTGCAGAGCCATGCCCGTGATATCCGGATCCGAGGCATCGTTGGCGTAGGCTTCTCCGGTGCCGCCGAACAGGCTCCAGCCGCCGTCGGCAAGCTGACAGTCAAGGATATAGTCAACGTACATCTGCCGCGTGGCCTGAGTGGCGGCGTCGGGATTTTCCGGCATGGGATAATCCCGGCTGTCGAGCGCGATCAGCGCCCATATCGGGCCGTTCAGTCCCTGCCAGACGGTCTTGTCAAAATCACCGAGGGGCATCGTCAGATCGTAGCCTCCGACGTCCCGCGCGTCCGCGCCTATGGCGGAGAGGGCTGTGATCACGCGGGAATACTCGGTATATTTCTTTTCATGCAGCACTCCCCTGCGCTCCTTTACGTACTCCTCCGCCGCCGAATAGTAGTCCCGATAGTACTGATCCGGCACGTCGCAGCCGCTTCTCGCAAGGCCGAGCACGGCCCATTCGCCGCCCACCGAGCCTACCTGCGGCTGCTGCGTTGCCGAATAAATATACTTCCCCGTGACGACCACCGCGCTGTTCAGCGCGCCGTCCGACACCGCCGCGAGCGCGGCGGGCGCCGCGCCGAGCAGCAGCGTCATCACGAGTGCAAGAGCTATGATCTTTTTTTTCATGCTTCGTTCCCCCATGGTCTACCGTTATTATCCTTCGGCGTAAAAATCGCCCCGCGGCGGTTTTTCACGCCACGATCAGCTTTACCAGACGCGCCAGTATCTCCGCGGCCTCTGCCCGCGTCACGCATCCGTGAGGCTCAAATCTGCCGCCGCCGTTCAGCAGCCCGACGCCCACGGCCCAGGCCACGTCCTCCCTCGCCCAGGCGGAGATATCGCCGCCGTCGTCGAAGAGGCTCAGATCGGCCGTTCCTTCGGGCTCAAGACCGAGAAAGCGCACGTACCGGTGCAGCATGGCCGCAAGCTGTTCGCGCTCTACGTTTTTCTCCGGCTCAAAACCGGCTCCCGTGCCCTTCACTATCCCGGCGCCGCTTGCCCAGACGACCGCGTCGGCGTACCACTTGCCCTCCTGCACGTCGCCGAAGGGGTTTTCGCCGGACGCTTCCGCGTCCTCCAGCCGGTACAGCACCGCTGCCAGCATGGCCCGGTTCATGGGCATTTCCGGGGCGAACTCCGTCTCGCTGACGCCCTTGAATATGCCGCGCCCAACGACGAAGCTCACGTCCCCGGCAAAGCCGTCGCCGTCCTTCACGTCGTCAAATGCCGCTTCGCGCTTTTCAAACCTGACTTCGGCGCCCGCGGGTATCTCCGCGAAGCATCTGCCGTCCTCGGCAAAGGATTTTTTAACGGCCTCGCCCGTGCCGTCGGCCTTTACGACCACCGGGATCTCGTTCCCGTCCCCGGAGGGCAGCTCGATCCTCAGCTTCGCGTCCACGCGCTCCCCGCCGGTCTTTACGTCAAATACCGCACCGCCGTCTTCGTTATATATCACGGACAGCTCAACGCCTCCGCCGGACTCCGACGCCGCTTTCAGGACCCGGGCGTCCAGCCTGACGGCGGCTTTTCCGGTATCGACCTTCAATACTACGCCCGCTTCCGCCGCGGCTTTCACCGCGTCCGCGCCGAGGGCCGCCGTGACGGCGTCCGCGCCGCCGGCTTCCACGCTGACGGTCAGCATTTTCCCGACGGCGCCGCTCTTCAGCGCCTCGCTTATCGTCTCCGCGCTCACCTCGGCCCCGCCGTTCTCCGCGTCCGCCGTTACGGTGACGGACGCTTCCCCGGAGTCATGCTCCGGCTCTCCGCTCCCGCCGCCGTCCCTGTCCGCGGTCCCCGTTCCGCCGCCTCTGCCCAGATAGGTATCGGGAGCTCTGAGCCACCCGTCATAATAGCTCCCGTCGCCCAGGCTCGGCCAGCGCCCCTCGCCGACCCAGTCGGATACCTCATAGCTGAAATCATTCACGTAATGCCATATCACCGTGTCGCCGTCGTGAAGCTCCTGCTCCGCCAGCCCCAGGCCCGGGTGTGAGCCGTCCACGGTATACATCCATCCACTGCGTTTGCCGTTGGAGAACTCGCTGAGCTCATAGCCCTCCGGCGAGCGGACCGTTTCCACGTAATTCCTGTCCGCGCCGACGCTCGCTATCCCCGCGTCTCCGGTCGCCTTTACCCACAGGTCGCGGACCGTCGCGCCCTTTTCCAGCGTATACTCCGCCGTGGGTATCCACGTAACGTAGTCCGGCAGATACGCTTCCGCGCCGAGATCGACGTCTTTTTCCGCCTGCTCCGCGCCGATGAGCCGCATCGTCACGGTGACGGTCGTTTTTTCCGTCACCGTCTCCCCGGCGCCGCTCCCGCCGCCGTCCGCTGTCCCGGTTCCCGTTCCGCCGCCTCTGCCCATGTAGTTATCGGGAGCCGCGAGCCACCTGTCATAATAGCTTCCGTCGCCCAGGCTCGGCCAGCGCCCCTCGCTGAACCAGTCGGACACCTCGTAGCTGAAATCGTTCACGTAATGCCATATCACCGTGTCGCCGTCGTGAAGCTCCTGCTCCGCCAGCCCCAGGGCCGGGTGAGAGCCGTTCACGGTGTACATCCAGCCGCTGCGTTTGCCGTTGGAGAACTCGCTGAGCTCATAGCCCTCCGGCGAGCGGACCGTTTCCACGTAATTGTTGTCCGCGCCGACGCTCGCTATCCCCGCGTCTCCGGTCGCCTTTACCCACAGGTCGCGGACCGTCGCGCCCTTTTCCAGCGTATACTCCGCCGTGGGTATCCACGTCACGTAGTCCGGCAGATACGCCTCCGCGCCGAGATCGACGTCTTTTTCCGCCTGCTCCGCGCCGATCAGCCGCATCGTCACGGTGACGGTCGTTTTTCCCGTCACGGTCCCCCCGGCGCCGCTCCCGCCGCCGTCCGGGTCTTCGGGAGTCGGGTCCTCCGGGACGGGAGGAGTATACGGCGTGTCGGTATTCAGCTCAACGTCGCTCATGTCATAGAGCGCGGTCACGCCCCGTTTATATCTGTCATAGGCCGTCAGACCGTAGGCCGCCTGCTCGGAGGCCATCTTATTGACCTTTCCGTCCTTATCGTGTCTGAAACCGCCGCTCTCCGCGTCGAAGTAGCTCAGCATATCGTCAAGAACGCTCCTGCCGTTCTTGATGAACGCTTCGTCGGCGTCCGCGTCGCGTCCCATCGCGGACAGGGCTATAACGACCCACGTGTCCGCCTCGGCGCTGCCGAAGCCTCCGTCGGGCCCCTGCGCGCCGGCGAGGAAGCTCAGAGCCGCGTCCACGGCGCTTTTTATTTCGTCCCGGCTCACGCCGTCGCCCAGGGCGGCAAATCTTTCCTCGCTGAAATAATACGGGGCAAGGGCGTAGACCGCCGCCGCCGTAGTATCGAGATCGCTGCCGTTTCCGTTTATGCTCAGCGCTCCGTCCGCGTTCTGAGCCGCGATGAGAGAGGCTATGAACGCCGTCCTGGCCTCTCTGCCCTCGTCGCCGTTGAGATAGCCGCGGCTGTCCAGCGCGAGCAGGGCGAAGGCCGTCCCGTTGTTTCCCTGCCATACGGCCCGGTATTTGCCGTCGGCCTGCCTGTCGAGCAGCGGCGTTACGAAATCGTATACCGCGCTGTCCGTTTCAAAACGGGAAGCGTCGACGCCCATGCTCGTCAGAGCGATCACCACGCGGGAATACTCGGTATATTTCCTGTCGTGCAGCTTTCCGCCGCAGTCGTCCGCGTAGGTCCTCAGATTGGCGAGATACCTTTCGTTCCACTCCTCCCCGGCCGCGCCGCCGCGGTTGAGAGCGAATACCGCCCACTCGCCGCCCGTGGAGCCGACCTTCGGATCCGGGACCGCGGTCCTGACGTAGTCCCGCACGGACTCCATGGCCTCTTCATACGTCGGCGGCTCCGGCGCGGGCGCCCGGTAAGGCTCCGCAGTGATCACGGCGCCCGTGACCGACGCGGTATCGCCCGCGCCGTCCAGCGACAGTACGGCGGTAAAGCCGTAGCTGCCGTCCGTACCGCTCGCGTTATCTTCGGTCCCGGCAGCGGCGGGCGTCACCGAGACCGCGGTTACGGCGGGGATCCCGCTGAGCTCAAGCAGAGCCAGGCGGGCCTCGATGAAGGCCCTCAAAGCCTCCTCGTCATTTGCCTCCGCCTGAGCCGAGGTCCAATCCGAGGTCTCGATCAAATTTCTGTCGTCCGCGAGCTTTTGCTCCGCGGTCCGTTCGTCAGGCTCCGCAAAAGCCGAAGGCGCCATTCCAAGAATAAGCAAAAGCGCCAGCAAAAGCGAAAGGATCCTTTTTTTCATGCTTCCGTCCCCCTACGGTAAAACCGCCTCACGGAGAGGATCGTTCCCGACCCTCTCCGCAAGCTCGTATGATGATCTCAAGCCGAAACCGGGCTGCTAAACCACCTGTCCGTTTACCACGTTCAGGGTGCCGTTCCCGTCGGTCACAGTGCCGGTATAGCCGAAGTCGATACCGCTGTCGCGCACGTACCACCGGCCGTATTCGTTCTCAACGATGCCCGTATAGTCAAAGCCGATATGTCCGCTTACCACGTACCACCAGCCGTTTTCGTTCTCCACAAGGCCCGTGAAGCCGAAGTCGAGCCCGCTGTCACGGACGTACCACCAGCCGTACTCGTTGCACACGAGGCCCGTATGATCGAAATAGATATGGCCGTTTTCGACGTACCACCAGCCGTTTTCGTTCTCCACCAGACCCGTGAAGCCGAAGTCCAGCCCGCCGCCGCGCACGTACCACCAGCCGTATTCGTTGCATACGAGGCCGGTATAACCGAAATCCACCTCGCCGTTACGGATATACCACCAGCCGTTTTCGTTCTCCGCAAGGCCGGTGAAGGAGGCCGCGAAGCTGCCGCCGCTGACGTATATCCACCTGTCGCCGCAGGGCAGAACGCCGCTCAAGTCGAAGCTGAACCTGCCGCCCGATACGTACCATACGCCGTATTCGTTTTCCGTAAGGCCCGTGTAGGTGAAATCGACTTTTCCGTCTTTCACGTACCACCAGCCGTTTTCGTTCTCCACCAGGCCGGTATAGCCGGGCTCCGCCCTGCCGCAGCTGACGTACAGCCATTCGTTTTCATACTCCACGAGGCCGGTAAAGCCGAAATCCACCTCGCCGCCGCGGACGTACCACCGGCCGTATTCGTTCTCCGCAAAGCCGGTGAAGGAGGTATCCTGTATGCCGGATACGGCGTATATCCATTTGTCGCCGTACTGCACCAGGCCGTTCGCCGCTTCCGCCGCCGCGCTTATCCTGTACCGGGTTTTGCTGCCGCCGTTGGTGGACAGCGTGACCGTAACGGGCTCGCTCCAGTTTCTGCCCGCGCCCTCAACGCTGCGGTAATGCTCGCCGAGCTGCGTGGTATAAGCGCAGTCGAGGTCTGCCGTATCCGTCCCGAAGGGCAGAACAAAGCTCAGGATGAAGGGATCGTCCTCGGTGCCCGCGCCGTCGATGAGCTCGCCGCCGAGGTAATACGTCGTTACCGCGCTGAAGTCGGCGTCGTATTCGGTGGTCTTGCTCATCTCCAGCGTCGTGTCTCCGAGAGTGAAAGAAGTGAATATCGCTTTCCCGTACCAGCCGTTGCCCACGTCGTCGGTCGCCCCGTCGGGATTGACCGAGTAATGGAAGCTTATGCTGTCCCCGTCCGCCGGAGTAATATAATCCAGCCCCCAGCACGCGAAATCGTCGTTGTTATAATTGAGCAGCCATCCGCTCATGCCCTCTCCCGCGCCGAGACCGTTGACGGAAGATACGTAGGATCCGTACTGCAGCTCATAGCCGACGCCCGCCTGTATGAAGGCTTTTTCCACTATTTCCGCCGCGGAGGCGCCGGGGGCGAATACGACGTCCCGCTCGAATATCACTCCCGTCTCCGAAGCTCCGTCCAGCCCCGCCTCCACGGCGTTATAGTCGTATGCCGCCACCGTGACCGTATACGTATCCGTTACCGTTACCTTCGCGAGCGTCATGACCAGCGGTTTTTCGCCGCCCGCCGTCTGCTCCGGAGGCATATGGGCCGTGATCAGATATTCGCCCGGCTCGGCGAAGCTCAGCGACGCCGTGCCGCTTTCGTCGGTCACCGCGCCGGCGATATCCGTTATCGCCCCGCTCCGGGCGTCCACCAGCGCGAGCTGCGCTCCTTTGACGGCTCCGCACAGCCCGATAACGCCGTCAAGGTCCGCGCACATCGTGCCGTACCAGCCTATCGAGTAGCCGCTCACGGTCAGCCCGAGCTCCGTGTCCTCCTCCACGGTGAAGCTCCGGCTTATGCCGTTCCCGTCCGCGAAGAAGGTGTATTTATCCTCGGCAAAGTCGTCCTGATATATCATGAACGCCAGGCTGTCGCCCGTTTCGACTCCGGCCTCGGAGACCGTATAGCCGTTGTAGTAGTCGTATTCGTTCTTTTCTCCGTATACCGGGCTGAGCTCGTTCACCGTGAAGCCGGCGTTGAAGGTCTCCGTGCCGAAGATACGGCTCATGTAGCCCGCCGGATCCAGAGTCAGGTATCCGCCCGCCGCCGCGGGAGTGAAATCATCCCCGAATATGTCGATATGCGCCTGTACCAGCACGTCGAGAGCCGATACGCTCTCTCCCGCCGCCACGGCGTCGGCATAGCCGTAACGCTCGGCCAGGGAAGAGTCGACCGTCACCGCGTTCATGGGAGCGGTCAGGAAGGCTCCCGCGGCCTGCGCGGTATAATCCACGTCCGCACGAACGCTGTGCTCGCTCTCGCCGCAGGCGCAGGAGCGTATATAGCCCGTCTCGTCCGCGGTCCACTCGCCCCAGGCGTGCTCATGCGGGGCTATCGGAAGCTCCGCCGCGGGCAGCAGGCCGAAATATCCCGTCTGCAAAACGGCGCTGAAGTTGGCGGTCTTGCCGTTTTCATACGTAAGCTCGCGGTGCTGTCCGAAATATGAGCCGAAGCCGACGGCTTTTATCACGCCGGACAGCTTATACGTTCCCTCCGCGGAGTCGGGGATGACGACGCTGAGCTTATGCGCCGCGGCGGAGGAGCCGAAATCATACTGCGCGGCTTTGCCAGTGAAGCTTTTCCCGTCCGCTCCGGTCAGCATTATGCTCGCGCTCATGTTGTATATGCCGGAGAGCTTGTTCGCCGGGTGCTGAAGCTCCGTATAGACAAAGCTTACCTTCTCGCCGGGAGCGAAGCGCATTTCCGGATCGACGTAATCCCGGGCGGAGTCATAATAAACCTCGTCCGAGGCGTTTTTGACCACGAGATCGGTGCGGCGCGCGCGGAGTATCTGATACTCCGTCCTGCCGTCCTTCACCAGTCTGACTATGGTCTTGCCCTGCTTCAAGCCGGAGAGGGTCACTTCTCCGGTAAGCCCGTCCACGGTCACCCCGGCGTCGGAAAACTCTCCGAAGCGCAGCCTGCCGTCCTCGACGCTGCCGACGGCCATGGTGACCTCCGTTCCGGCGTCGGGCAGGAAGGTATAGCTCGCGCCGTCGTTCCCCACGTAGTAAAGCACGTCAAGCTCGGCGTCATATTTTCCGAGGGCGAGCTTGTTTGCCTGAGTCGTATTCAGCGTATCGTTTATCGTCATGTGGGTATCGAAGCCGGACTGCCCGTCCACCGTGACGACTATCACGCCCGTGTTCTCCGGACGGATGGCGGAAAACACCTTGCCGCCCATGCCCACGCCGTTAATAACGGCGTCATAGGTCACCAGCAGTATCGCCGTGCCCTCGCTCACGGCCTCGATCGAAAAGCTGTGCTTCGAGGAGTCGTCCGCGAGCCTTTCCGTGACCGTGACGGGCGAGCCCTCCACGTTGACTGCTTCGACATGGAAATCGGGCTCGATGACCTTGGCGTTTGCGGTCCCCTCTATGGCAAGCCAGTTGCGGAAGGGATACAGCACCGCGCTGTCGCCGCGGCTCATGCCGAGCTGTCCGGCGGCCCCGTCGAAGCCGCTGCCGGAGACCGCCAGATAGATGTCGCCCGTGTCATGGGCGTTGTTTGAAAAATCGTCTATGACCGTATTCTTTTTCAGCTCGCCGCTGCCGATATACATATCCTCCGGGCTCACGCTCACACTGTTGTCGCCGACCTCGGCGCTGCAGTAGCTGCCGTAGGTCACGGCGTCGTCGTTCAGGGGGTCTGACACGCGATAGAAATAAATGCCCTTGCTGAGATCCGTGAAAACGGCCGTCTCGCTTTCGCCGCCGTCGGATATCTCCGTGCGTTCGGGGGTGAAATAGCTGTAGATGAAATAATTCGTCAGCTGACCGACTTCAAGCACGAAGTCGTTTTCTCCGTCGCCGTTTTCATCGGCATAAGGATACGTAACGCTCAGCGCCGCCGCCTTTGAGCACGCCGCGCTCACCCTTGCGTAAGTCGGGCCGGTAACGGTATTTCTGCCGGTCGCCGGAGCGTAGCCCTCGTTTTTCCTCGCGGCGGAGGGCGTGAACGTCGCGGTGACGCTGTCGCCCTCAAGGCACAGGAAGGTTCCTCCCGTCCCCATGACGAGGCTGCGCTCGACCGGCGCTCCGCCGCCGCCGGAAAACGCTCTGCCCAGGACGCTGAAATCCCTGCCGAGCGTCCAGCCGGCGTTCGTGCATTCCGTCGAAACGGCATAGACCGTAAAATCGCGTTCGTTTTCGCTGACGGTCAGCGTTATCGAGCCAAGATCCGCTCCGTCGGAGCCTGAGCCCCTGAGGACGTACTCTCCTCCGTCGAGCGCGACGGTATAGCTTCCCTCCACCGCCTCGACGGCCGAAAGCAGATCGGTCTGCGGGTCCTCCGCGGCGTAAAGCCCGGCGGAGGCAAAATTCGCCGCGGTAAAGGAGGCGGATATCGGCGCGCTGCCGGTCAGCAGCGCCAAAGCCGCGTCCGTTTCCTCCTGGGTGGCGTCGAGCTTCTCCATTACGGGAAGCGCGGCCGCTTTGGCTTCGTCGTCCGTGCTGAAGGCGTAGGCTGAATAAAGCGCGTCCTTCGCCGCCGCGGCAAAGAAAGGCTCCGTACCGTAGCCCATATCGTATCCGAGATCGGCGCCGTAGCCCCAGACGCTGAACTGCCAGCGCACGACGTCGCCGTCGTGCAGGATATATTCTCCCGCGCCCGTGGGCAGCAGACCGTTGTTCGACGTTACCATCCATCCAGCCATTTCGGAGTAGTCGAACTCGCCGAGGATATCATCGCCGTTGCCGTCGTTGACTTCGTCGCTCGGCCCGCCGTTTTCGCTTATCACGTCGGGGATCGCCGTGCAGCCCTTGTCGATACCGGTCACGGATCTGAGATAAAACTCGTCCATGCCGTCCCCTCCGCGCACGAAGTCCAGCCCGTTGTCCAGAAGCATCGCCACCGTCGCCGCCGCGGCGGTAAGCGTGTTTTCGGAGCATTCGTCGTATCCGGCGCCGGCAAGCAGCTCGTTGATACGGCCGAGCGTGTAGGCCTTCGGCTCGACGTACAGGCCCTGTCCGAGGGTGAGCCCCTCCATGGAAAGCACCACGGTGAGCTCTCCCGAGGCGAGGGAAACAGCCGGGAGCATGCCCAGAAGCAGAACGGCCGTCAAAAGTACGCTCAATACCCTTTTCGTTGTTTTTTTCATTTCGACCTCCCGTTAGGGCAAAGGGAATTGAACCCTTGCCGATTTTCACGGGCGCATGAACGCCCATGCTTCGTTGAAAGCCTTGAAAATACGGAAGTATTCCCTGCGGCTTTCG
>JAEEGH010005520.1_pt1 | contig 31679 bp, 32 predicted proteins | sample 9134181 | NCBI WGS metagenome assembly JAEEGH01 (sample SAMN16246544, study PRJNA631951) | gut metagenome | biome: gut microbiome; feature: rumen; material: DP-attached | host: Bos | place: Iran: Karaj | collected 2018-10
AAGGCCCGGAGCACCGCATTGCGCCGCGCAATCTGCGCGTCGCCGGTTTCGGCCTGCTGGATCCGCATTTTCGTGGAATTGGAGATGGCGTACTCCATACAGTCGTGGAGCGTCATCTTGCGGGCCACTTGGGCCTGCGCCGACCAAACCGGCGCAAGCCCGAACCCAATAACCATAACTATTTGTAAAAGTGTTTTCATCGTTCAAACTGTTTCACACGACGCCAGAATGGGAACATCTGCCGTGCCAAACTGATTAACACGCTGATTATGAGACGAAAATGTTTTTAAAGGGATTCAAAAAAAGTGTAAAGACCTTTACACTTCTTTACACTTTCGGCTTTACACTTTACACTTTATGGAATTGTCGCCTATCTTTGCAGGGAAGAACAAGCACGCCATGACACGCGAAAAAGAAATCTATAAGGTAACGCTGGCGGGCAGCGCCGTGAACATGGCGTTGACTGTCTTCAAGTTCGTGGCCGGCATTCTCGGTCACAGCGCCGCCATGCTGGCCGACGCTGTCCATTCCCTGTCCGATTTTCTGACCGACCTGGTTGTCCTGGTTTTCGTCCGCATCAGCAGCAAACCGGCCGACAAAGAGCACGACTACGGACACGGCAAGTTCGAGACCCTGGCTACGGCGCTGATCGGCGTCGCCCTGTTGATCGTCGCAGGCGGCATCATTTTCCGGTCGGCTGGTACCCTGGCTGCCTGGTATCGCGGTGCCGAACTGCCTAAACCGGGCATGCTGGCTCTCTGGGCGGCCGCCATCTCCATCCTGCTGAAAGAGCTGACTTTCCAATATACGGTCCGCCAGGGACGCAAACTCCAGTCGCCGGTGGTTGAGGCCAATGCCTGGCATCACAGAAGCGATGCCCTTTCATCGATCGGCGCCCTCGTGGGCATCGGCGGGGCCATCCTGCTCGGTGACCGGTGGACGGTGCTCGATCCGCTGGCTTCGCTGATTGTCGGACTCTTCATCGTCCGCGTAGCGTGGAAACTCTTGAAGAATTGCATCGGCGACCTGATGGAAGCTTCGTTGCCGGATGAGGTAGAAAAAGAGATTCTGCAAGTCGTCGCTTCCTTCCCCGATGTGCAGGATCCGCACAACTTGCGTACCCGCCGCATCGGAAGCCTTTATGCCATTGAACTCCACATCCGGATGGACGGCAGTCTGCCGCTCGTCCAGGCGCACGACCGGTCAAACGATATAGAACAGGCGTTAAAGAAGAAGTTCGGTCCGGAGACGCACGTAGTCGTGCATGTGGAGCCCATCAAGGCTTGATCCGGCAGATCATGGTGCCGGTGCTCAGGGCAACTTCCAGCCCCAGGATCCGGCGGTCCTGCGCAGCGGAGCGCCAGAGATAGATTTCGTTGCCGCTGCCATTTTCCATCAGGCCGTGTTCCGTCATCCGGACCAAGATGCGTTCGGCAGGCATATCCTTGAATTTTTCGGTATCGGCACCTTGATAGATGACTTGGGCAGCGTAGGATTCTCCTCCCATCAGCAGGTGCATCGACAAGGTGCTTCCCGTTGCGGAAAAGTGGTGAAAACGGAGATAATGCACGAGGGAAAGCAGGTCCATGGTCCGGCCGTCGAGCGGGAAGGTCTCGTCTTCGATTTCGCCTGAAGCCTGGAAAGTCTGGGATTCGATCTCCCGGCTTTCTTTGTTGTAAACATATTCCACCCGGCTCCCGTCCTTGAACGGGTTGGAAAAGAAAAGCGGGGCAAGGCCGTTCCGGGAAAGATAGGTGTCGGCCGTGTAGTCAGACCCCAGGAACAGCTTGAAGAAAGGCGTGGTCTGGACCAGGGCATGGGAATGATAGGCCGGCTGATGTTTCCATTCGGTCTTTTCCCAAGAGATGGTCGCACTGGCCACTTTGGTGTTCAGTGCACCCAACTTGTAGCGGACATCATAGTTGACCGCCCCCAGCGATTCTTCGGGAACGTTCCCGGCTCCGGGGGCGGTTACTGAGGCAATGATGGCCAGCAGAAAAGCGAGGATTCTTTTCATCCTTAAGCCTCAGGGTCCTTGGGGGCTTCTTTGGCTTCTTTCTTCTCCTTCAGCTCTTCAATTTTGTCTTTGGCCTTGTCGGCGAGTTCGACGGCGCCTTTCTTCGCCTTGCCGGCGAGTTCAGCGGCGTTTTCCTTCATCTCGGCATAGACTTCTTTGGCCTTCGGGGCGGCCTTGGCATAGAGTTCCTTGGCGTTCTCCTTCATCTCAGCAGAGACTTCTTTCAGTTTCTCGCCAGCCTTGCCGGCCGCATATTTGACTTTCTCTTCGAAGGTTACTTTGCCGTCACCGTTGAGGTCACGGGGATCTTTGGTTTCTTCGCTCATGATTTAACTGTTTATTAAAAGGTTGTTGCTTATTCTTTATACAGACCGTCGCGCGAAAGCAGGTGGTCGAGGTTTGCGATGCCATAGAGGACGACGGCCGTGACGACGGCGGAGTGCTCGAGGTACTCGGGAATCAGTTTGTTGAAGATGTCGCGTTCGGTGTGCCAGATTTCTCCGTATTCGAAGTTGTAGCCCTTCGGGTCGGTCTCACGGAAGTTGATGGTCGGGACGCCGTTCATGGCAAAATAGGCGTGGTCACTGCCACCGGCACGGGTGGGACGCGGCTGCGGCGGCATCTCCCGTTTGTTGACGGTGAAGGGGAACTCAGGGTTGAGGTTCTCGAGTGGCTTGCAGATGGCCACGTAGTCATCGTACATGGCGGCAGGAACCGTCACGCTCGTGGCGCAGAGCGGGCCGCCGTCGCGGTTGATGTAGTTGGAGATCTTCTCGAGGGGAACCGTCTTGTTTTCTACGAAATATTTCGAACCGAGCAGGCCGTATTCTTCGCCTGTCCAGAGGCAGAAGAGAATGGTGCGCTTGGGTTTGGCGCCCGAGGTGGCCAGCAGGCGGGCCGCTTCCATCGTCACAGTGGTGCCGTTGCCGTCGTCCACAGCGCCGGTGCCGCCGTCATAGGCGTCGAGATGGCCGCCGGCCATCACATATTCCTTCGGATATTTGCTTCCGCGGAGGATGCCGATGATATTGTGGTATTTCACCGGACCGCGGTAGAAGTGGTTGCGGATGTCGAATTCGAGCTGGAAGATGTCTTTGCGCAGCACTTTCTGTTTGACGACCTTGAACTGGGCTTCGTCGAGCATGATGTCGCACACGGTCGGCAGGGTCTCCATGGTGATGTCATAGCAGCCGGCGCGGTCGTACATGATCTTGAGTGGAACTTGCGCGGAGCGGATGAATCCCAGTACGCCGGCCTCGACCATTTCCTGATAGAAAGGCGCAACGCTTTTCTCGTATTCCTTCAGTTTCTTGGGCTCGCTGTCGCGGTGTTCGTAGTTCCATCGGCGGATCTCGTTGTTCTCGCGGTCGATTTCCTCGTTCTTGGCGATGACCTCGGCCCGCTTCTCGTTGGCGGCGGCCGTGGTGTTGATGGCCATGCCGTCGGACTCGGCGTCAAGCAGGACCCAGGCGCCCTTGAGCGCGCCTTTCATCCGTTCCAATTCACGACGTGATTTCGGCTCGATGAGCACGTGACCTGTCTGCTTGCCACGGGTACCGGCCGTGTAGGCAGGCGTGGCGAAGTGCAGGTTCAGCGATTCGTCGCCCAGCATACGGCCGAACCAGGGACCGCGGTTGAAGCCGACGTTGATTTCTCCGGCTTCCTGGACCATGACTTCGAGTCCCCACGACTCGAATTGCTCTTTCGCCCAGGCTTCGGCCTCGGTGAGCGCAGCGGAGCCGATGGGCCGGCCGCCGATGCGGTTGGCCAGGAAGTCGATATGCTCCATGGCCCGGTTGTCGGTGGTGCCGGTTTCAATGATTTTTTTGACGACTTTGTCCTGCGCATAAGCGCTGACTGCGCAGCCGATGACGAGCAGCGTCACGAGTGCTGAGGCGAAGATTCTTTTCATGGGAGAAAACATTTGTTCAATCTCTACAAAGATACGCAAATTTTAATGGTTCGGCGCATTTTTTGTTGTATTTTTGCGCCTCTAAATCCTTTGAAAACAAGCACAGAATGATACTTAGCAAACTAAAATCAGGACTTTTCGTGTGGCTGCTGGTCTTTTCGCTCCCGCTTTTCGCACAGACGAGTCCCAAGCAGGTCTCTTTTTCCCTGGCCGAAGCCCAGGAATATGCCGTCGAGCATAACCGGACCCTGGCCAATGCCTCGATCGATATCCAGAAAGCCCAGGCGAACAAGTGGAAGTCGATTGCCAGCCTGCTCCCGCAGGTCAGCGCCAGTTCGTCGTATTCCAACAGCCTTGGATACAAGATGGACCTGGGCCCGATGAAGATTTCGATGACGCCGTATATGACCTTCAATATCTCGACGACCGTCGGTCTGAACGGTGCCCAAATCGTTTCGCTCGGCATTGCCGACATCTCGCGCCGGATGGCCGACATTACGCTGGAGAAAACGGAAAGGCAGATTGCCGACCAGGTGGAAACCCTGTATTTCTCCGCCCTGGTGACAGAGGAAACCATCCGTCTGCTGAACGAGAATCTCAAGAGCATGCGCAAGCTTCATGACATCACGCAGAACTCCGTGGACGTAGGCGTGGCGGAACAGACCGATGCCGACCAGCTGCAGGTGCAGGTAGCCACGATGGAGAGCACGATCAAGACCACGGAGCGCTCGCTCGAGATGGTTTACAACTCGCTGCGGCTCCAACTCTGCCTTGAAGACGATGTGGACATTGTCCTCACGCAGGGAATCGACGACCTGCTGAACCTGCGGACGACCTCCGATCTCCTGGCCACGGAGTTCGACATCAACAACAATTATGACTATAAGCTCTTGAAAGAGAGCACGGAACTGGCGCGCAAGCAGATTGCCCTGACCGGCTGGACCAATGGCCCGACGGTAAGCGTCTATCACCAGTACAACGCCCGCCACAATTTCAGCGACGAGGCGACCATGAATATGACGCCGCCCAACATGCTGGGCGCCCAGCTCAACATTCCGCTGTTTGCTTTCGGCAAGAACTACGCGGCCATCAAAGATGCCAGGCTGGCTTACAAGAAGCAGCTCAATACCCTCGAAGATACGGAACTCTCCCTCAATGTCCAGCACAACCAGTTGCTTTACAACCTGCGCAGTGCCATTGAGAAATACGAGATCCAGAAGCAGAACGTGGATGTGGCCAAGCGGGTCTTCGACAACGTCGCCAAGAAATATGAATACGGCGTGGCGTCGAGCCTCGACGTGACCAATTCCGGCACCAACCTGATTGCGGCGCAAAGCAACTATGTGCAGTCGCTGCTCGAGATCGTCAACGCACAGATTTCCCTTGAACAACTCTTGAATAAATAGCATTCCGATATGAAGCACACTTTATATGTATGGGTCCTGGCTGCAGCCTTCATTGTCGCCGCTTGCGGCGGAAAGCAGCAACAACAGGTCGTGGAGCAGCGCGCGCAGCTGGTTGAGACGGCGCCGCTCGCCATGTCCGACATTTCCCGTGAACTGGAGTTTTCCACCACCCTGCAGGGCTGGCAGACGCTCAATGTCTCTCCGTCCCTGACCGGCAAGATCGAGCACATCTATGTCGAGGTCGGCACGACTGTAGGCACCGGTGCGAACCTGGTGCGGATGGACCAGAACCAATATACGACCACCAAGCTGACCTACACCAACCTGGGCGTGGAGATGCAGCGCATGGAATCGCTTCGTGAGAGCGGCGCCGTGTCACAGCAGGTCTACGATCAGACGCGCCTCAGCTATGAGCAGACTAAAGAGACGCTGGAATTCCTGGAGAAGAATACCTACGTGAAGGCGCCTTTTGCCGGCGTGATTTCGGCCAAGAATTATGAGGACGGCGAGCTCTACAGCGGCCAGCCAATCCTCGTCCTGACCCAGATCTACACGCTCAAGGCCCTGATCGCCATTCCGGAGAGCTATTATCCCAACGTGAAGAAAGGCATGGCCGTCACGCTGACCTCGGAGATCTATCCTGGCGAGACCTTCCCTGCCACGATCGACATCGTCTATCCGACCGTCGATCCGGCCTCGCATACTTTCCAGGCACGTCTCCGGATTCCCAACAGCGCCCTGAAACTCCGTCCGGGCATGTATGTCAAGACGAAGATGTCGATGGGCATGGCCCGCGCCATGGTGGTGCCCTATCAGTCCGTCCTCAAACTCACGGGTTCGAACGACCGCTATGTCTTCCTCGATGAGGGCGGTGTGGCCAAACGCGTGTTCGTGAAACTCGGCCAGCGGTTCGACGAGAACATTGAAGTCATCAGCGATGAACTCCATGAGGGCGACCGGCTCGTCGTCGTGGGCCAGGCCAAGCTGGTGGACGGTTCGAAACTCAACGTAGCAGGAGACAACGCACAATGAGTATCTACAAGACAGCGATAGAAAAGCCGGTGACGACCGCCCTGATCTTCGTGGCGGTCATCGTCATCGGCCTGTTCTCGCTCTCGAGGCTGCCGATCGACCAGTTCCCGGAGATGGATCCGCCGTACATCACGGTGATGACCACTTACGCGGGAGCCTCGGCCAGCGAGATCGAGACCAACGTGACCAAGCTCATCGAAAACAGCCTTACTTCGGTCGACGGCCTGAAAGAGCTCACCTCTTCCTCGCGCGACAATATGTCTGTCGTATCGTTGGAACTGGAATGGGGGACAGACCGGGATGAGGCGTCCAACGATGTCCGGTCGTTCATCGACATGGTCAAGAGCAATCTGCCGGAAGGATGCTCCAGCCCGGTGATGTTCAAGCTCAATTCGAGCCTGATGCCGATCATCCAGTATTCCGTGATGGCCAAGGAGAGTTATCCCGGCCTGGAGAAGATTCTCAACGACGAGGTGGTGCCGCAGCTCAACCGCATCAACGGCATCGGCTCCGTGTCGGTGTCCGGCGCCCCCGACCGTTACGTATACATCGATATCGACCAGGCGAAACTCGACGCCTACAACCTGACGCTGGAACAGGTGGCCAACGCCGTGAGCGTGAACAACCTGAACCTGTCGAGCGGTACGGTCAAGATGGACCGCCAGCAGTACCAGATGCAGGTGCGCGGCGAATACCAACAGAGTGCCGACATCGCCGACATCGTGGTTTCCACCACCTTGCAGGGCCAGAAAGTTTTCATCCGCGACCTGGCGGCGGTGCGCGACACCATCAAGGACCTTTCGCTCGATGAGAAAGTGGACAGCAAGGAAGCCGTCCGTCTGATGGTGGCCAAGAAGTCGGGATCCAACACGGTGCAGGTCTGCAAGGACGTGCGCAAGGAGCTCGCCCGCATCGAGAAGACGCTCCCGTCCGACGTCCAGATCAAGATGATCTACGACTCGTCCGAAGAGATCGAGAACGCTATTGGCTCCCTGGAGGAATCGATTCTGTACGCCTTGCTCTTCGTGGTGCTGGTCGTGTTCTTCTTCCTGGGCAAGTGGCGCGCCACGCTGATCATCGGTTTGACCATCCCGATCGCCCTGATCGTGGCCTTTGTCTATCTGCTGCTCACCGACAGTTCGCTCAACATCATCTCGCTGTCCGCCCTGACGGTGGCCATCGGTATGGTGGTGGATGATGCCATCGTGGTACTCGAGAATATCACCAAGCACATCGACCGGGGCAGTTCGCCGCATGAAGCAGCCATCTATGCAACCAACGAGGTGTGGACCTCCGTCATCGCGACGACGCTCGTCATCGCGGCCGTGTTCATCCCCCTGACCATGCTGACCGGTCTGGCCGGCATCCTCTTCAAGGAACTGGGTTGGATCGTGACCATCGTGGTTTCGACCTCGACCATCGCGGCCATCTCGCTCATTCCGATGCTCTGCTCGAAGATGCTCAAGGCACGCGAAGCCCGCATCGACGAGAACGGCCAGTTGATCGAAGGCCGGGAAAAGAGGACCTGGTACGACCGCATCGTCGTCGCCTTCCTCGACAAGGTGGACAAGGCCTACGCCAACCTGCTTCGCTGGTGCCTGTCCCACAAGCTGATCACCATCCTGATCGCCATCGCTTTCTTCGTGGTGTCGATGCTCCCGATGTTTTCGGGCAAGATTGGTACGGAATTCATGCCCAGCAGCGACAACGGTCGTCTGAGCGCTTCCATCGAACTGCAGCGGGGCACCCGCATCGAAGAGACAGTCAAGACGGCCCGCGTCCTTGAAGAAAGGATCCGGGAACTGGTACCGGAAGTGCAGCGAATCTCCACTTCGGCCGGTTCGAACGATGAGAGTTCGGTCGGCGCACTCTTCTCCTCGACCACCAACTACAAGATCCAGATGACGGTGGTCTGCAACAAGAAATATGAGCGTACGCGCACCATCGAGCAGATCGGCGAGGTGATCCGCGCGGAACTCGCCCGTTATCCCGAGATCATTGAATACCAGGTGAACGCCTCGGGCGGTATGGGCGGCGGCGGCCGTTCCACCGTGGACGTGGAGATCTACGGCTACGACTTCGACGAGACCAACCTCTATGCGGAGGAGGTCCGTCAGGCCATCGTGGGCAATGTACCTGGTGCCCGAAACGTCCGTGTCTCCCGCGACAAGGACCGTCCGGAACTCAAGATTACCGTCGACAAGGAGAAAGCCGCCATCCACGGCCTGAACACGGCTACGGTGTCGCAATATGTGCGCAACCGCGTGGCTGGCTTTACGGCAGGTTTCCTGAAGGAAGACGGCGATGAATATAACATCGTGGTCCGCCTCAAGGAAGAGGACCGCAATTCCATTACCGACATCCAGGACCTCACGATTCCGACGGCGACCGGCGCCCGCATCAAGCTCAGCGAGATCGCCACGATCGAGGAATACTGGGCTCCGCAGACCATCGACCGCAAGAGCCGCCAGCGCTACGTGCGCGTCATCTCGATGCCGTACGAGACTTCGCTCGGCGAACTGGCGACGGCCATCCAGGCACAGGTCGACCAGATCCCGCACCCGTCGGGCATCTCGGTGGTGCTGGCCGGTGACTTCGAAGACCAGCAGAAGACCTTCAAGGATATCTTCTCGCTGTTGCTGCTTATCATCCTGCTCGTCTATATCGTGATGGCTTCCCAGTTCGAGAGTCTCGGCAAGCCGGCCGTCATCCTGCTGTCCATCCCGTTCGGTCTGTCGGGCGTGGTCCTGGCACTTTGGATCACGGGTACGTCACTCGACATGATCGGCGCCCTGGGCGTGGTGATGCTCGTGGGTATCGTGGTCAAGAACGGTATCGTGCTGGTGGACTACATCAACCTGATGCGCGACCGCGGACATGCGCTCAACGAAGCAATCGCCCTGTCGGGCGCTTCCCGTCTGCGCCCGGTGCTCATGACGGCCTTCACGACCCTGCTCGGTATGCTCCCGATGGCACTCAGCCAGGGTGAGGGCTCCGAGATGTGGCATCCGCTGGGCATCGTGGTGATCGGCGGTCTGCTGGTCTCGACCTTCGTCACGCTGATCATCGTGCCGGTGGTCTATGGCCTGATCTCCCGCCACGGCGAGCGCGACAAGGAGGAAAAGCGCCGCAAGGAATTTATCTTCATGCAATTGAATCCGGATCAGGAGGCAGCAAAATGAAAAGTGTGTTTATCGTATTCAACCAGGCTTTCACCTCCCGCGTAGAATATATGCTGGATGAACTTGGCATCAGAGGTTTTACTTTCTTTGAGCAGGTGCAGGGACGGGGATCCGTCGACGGCGAGCCGCGCCGCGGCACGCATACCTGGCCTGAAATGAACTCGGCCGTCATGACGGTCGTGCCCGACGACAAGGTGGACGAACTGCTGCTGACGGTCCGCAAGCTGGACGCGCGCAACAAGTCGGTCGGCGTCCGCGCCTTTGTCTGGAACATCGAGCAAAGCGTCTAATCTCGAAAAAAATCGTTATCTTTATCGCAGAATTCAAAAATCCAACAAGAATATGGCACAAGCATTAACAGATTCCAATTTTGAAGAGATCGTCACCAACGGCGAACTTCCCGTTGTCGTGGACTTCTGGGCCACCTGGTGCGGCCCCTGCCGCATGATCTCCCCGATCATCGACAAGATGGCCGAAAAATATGCCGGCCGTGTCAACGTCGTCAAGTGCAACGTCGACGAGAGCACCGACATCCCGATGAAATTCGGTATCCGCAACATCCCGACCCTGCTCTTCTTCAAGGGCGGCGAACTGGTCGGCAAGTCGGTCGGCGCCGTGCCGCAGGCCGAGATCGAGAAAAAAATCGAAGAATTACTTTAAAACATACCTGAAGAATGAAGAAACTTGCTTTAATCATGGTCAGCCTGCTCCTGCTGGGCGGCGTGGCCGCCAATGCGCAGGGCGTGATCGTCAAGGGTGGTTTCAACTACACCAACGCTTCCGTCGAGGATCTCAAAGCCGGCAAGACGGGCTGGCAGGTGGGTGTCGGCATGCAGACCGAATCGTGGACCGGCTTCTCGCTCCAGCCGGAACTGGTCTATAAGGTCAAGGGCGTTACCCTCGAAGATGCCACCAAGGTTTCGATGAACTATGTCGAACTGCCTGTCAACATCCAGTGGGGTCCCGATCTGCTGATCGCCCGTCCGTTCATCTTCGCTTCCCCGTTCCTGGGCTACAACCTCGGCACCAAGTTCTCCAAGGAGACCACTTTCGCCGACACCATCAACAAGAACTTCCACCGTTTTGAGTACGGTCTGGGTCTTGGCCTGGGTATCAATGTCTGGAAACTCCAGATCACGGGCAAGTACAACTGGAACTTCGGCCGCATCACGAACTGGTCGGATGCCACCGCCAACGTCAAGGGCCTCGATCCTGCCGCCCGGACGTTCGAGATTGCCGTCGGTCTCAGATTCTTCTAGTCGTTTGTACAAGGAAGTACAACACTACCTGGGCGAGGCCTGGACGGACTTCCAGCGCCTGTTTGCCGCGAGTCTCTCCTCGGAGATTCCGTTGCTCGACAAAGCCAACCGCTTCATCCTCGAGCATGGCGGCAAGAAGCTCCGCCCGACTTTTACGCTGCTCATTGCGAAAGCCCTTCGCGGGCTTTGCAATGAGCGCGTTGTCCGTTGTGCCGCTGCCGCCGAACTGCTGCACACAGCCACGCTCCTCCACGACGACGTGGCCGACAATGCCCCGACCCGCCGGGGCGTCCCCACCATGATGGCGCTCTATTCGCCGACCACGGCGGTCCTGTTGGGCGATTTCTGGCTCTCCCGGGCCATGGACCTGATCATCGACCATCCCGACAAGCGGGTACTCCATATTTTTTCAAAATGCCTCGGCGACCTGGCCGAAGGCGAGATGATCCAGCTCGAAAAGGCCCAGAAGGCCGATACGACCGAAGAAGACTACCAGCGGATCATCTACAGCAAGACGACCTCCCTGTTCGAGGCTGCCATTGTCAGTTCCGCCTGTTCGGTTGATGCCGACGAAGACGAACTGGCCTGCTGCCGGGCCTATGCCCGGCATATCGGGCAGTCTTTCCAGATGATGGATGATATTCTCGACTATTCGCCCGAACTGGCCATCGGCAAGCCGGTGGGGCAGGATATCCTGGAGAAAAAGATTACCCTGCCGCTCTTCGGACTATTTGCCCGCACCCCCAAGCAAGTCGCCCGCGACATCCGTCGCCGGATGCGGAACCCCGATCCGGAACTGGTGCCCGATGTCTTTGCGCTGGTCAAGCAGTACGATGCACTGGGCTATGCCCGCGCGTGCCTTGCGGAGGAGGTCCGCCAGGCCGTCGAATCCCTCGCTCCGCTTCCGGAGTCCGAGGCGAAATCCTATTTGGTGAAATTGGCGCGGCAGATGGCTGTCAGGACCGCGTAAGCGTCTTGTAGGTCTGCTCGTACGGTTCCTGGTCCCACTCCGGTTCGACCAGCGGTGCGTCGCTGTCCAGCCGGAAGGCAAGGTAGGTGATGGGGATGCCCTGGGCCCGGAAATTCTTTTCGTAGAAGGTCTGGATGGAGAGCAGGTCGTCGGCACGGCCGCTGCCATAGATGTCCTCGTCGTGCTCCAGTACCGTGAGGCCGTTGCAGCGGGCTGTCTCCAGCGTGAAGTGGTGCAGCAGCCGGCTGTCGGTTTTCAGGTGGATGATTCCGCCCGGGGCAAGCATCCGGCGATAACTTTCCAGGAAGCGGGGATGGGTGAGCCTTTTGCGGGGCTTGCGTTCCTGCGGGTCGGCGAATGTGATCCAGATTTCGTCGATTTCGTCGCGGGCAAAAAGCGATTCGATGAACTCCACGCGGGTGCGGATGAAGGCCACATTGCCCATCGCATGCTCGGTGGCGTATTTGGCCCCTTTCCAGAGCCGCGCGCCCTTGATGTCGATGCCGATGTAATTCTTTTCGGGAAACCGTTCGGCCAGGGCCACGGTGTATTCACCTTTGCCGCAGCCCAGTTCCAGCACGATGGGCCGGTCGTTATGGAACATCTGCTGTTTCCAGGCGCCTTTGAGCGGATGGTCTTTGCCCAGCACTTCTTCGGTGGTGGGTTGCACGAGGCAGGAGAACGTCGCGTTCTCCTGGAATTTTTTCAGTTTACCTTTTCCCATGGTCGCTTTCGTAGGAGATGCCGATGCCGTAGATGGCATCGAGGAGGGCTGTATCGGTGGGGGAGACGGCAATCCGCCACGTTCCGGCGTCCGGTCCGTTGACGCGGATGCCTTGCTGGAGCAACCATTCGCAGTCCACGACCGAACTGCTGCCGGCTGTCATCCGGGTCTCTTCACTTTCTTCGAGCGGGAAGGATTTCCGTTCGATGGTGGTCTGCCCCACGGGCGAGGTGATGTGAATGTCAAAGGCGGCCTGCCGGTCGGGGAGTCGGCCGGCGACCAGCCGGGCGGCCAGCCGTACGGAGTAAGTGCCGGTCGAGTCGTCGAGGTTCAACGTAAAGTCGTAGTGTCCGCCCTGGGTACGGGCCGTTTCGGTGGAGACGAAGAAGTAGTCTCCGACCGGCTGGGTACAGCCGGCCAGGAGGGTCAGCAGCAGGACCGTCCAGAATGGCGCCCTATGCTTGTTTCGGGCTGCCATTCGGGTTGTCGCCTGCATTTCCGTTGGAATTGGCGTTCCGGTTGCCGGAAGGTTTCCGCCGGCCGTTGTTGCGGCCGCCGTTGGGACGGTTGTTGTTCTTCTTGCGGCCGTTCTTCCGTTTCTTCTGTTCGTCGAAACGGGTGATGCTGTCGTCGCCCACTGCGCTGATGAATTCGGTCTGCTTCACGCCCGGCCCGTTTGCCTGCAGCGAAGCGGCTTTGATGCCTTTCCGGTTGTCGGCCAGGATCTCACGGACGCGTGCGGCCGGCAGGGGGTAGAGGTTTGAGAGGCTGCCCTGTTCGTAGGAGAAGTACAGGATACCGCGCAGGATATCGGTTTTCATCAGCCATGCGGGGCCGTCTTCCAGTTCGATGGGGCCGCGGAGTTCCGGCAGCTGGCGCTGGGCGTCCACGTAGGTAGAGGCTTCGTAGTTGATGCAACATTTGAGCTTGCTGCACTGGCCGGCCAGTTTCTGCGGATTGAGCGACAGGTCCTGGCAGCGCGCGGCCTGCGTGGTGATCGACTGGAAATCAGACATGTACTTGGAGCAGCACAGGGCCCGGCCGCAAACGCCGAGGCCGCCGATCAGGCCGGCTTCCTGCCGGGCGCCGATCTGCTTCATTTCCACGCGGATGTGGAACTCTTCGGCGAAGTCCTTGATCAGCTGGCGGAAGTCCACGCGTTCGTCGGCGATGTAGTAGAAGATGGCTTTCGTGCCGTCGCCCTGGAACTCCACGTCGCCGATCTTCATGTCGAGGCCGAGCCGGGCTGCCAGCTGGCGGGCACGGATCATGGTCTTGTGTTCGCGGGACAGGGCTTCCTGCCAGCGCTCGATGTCGAGGATCTTCGCTTTGCGATAGATCCGCCGGAACTCATAAGTGTCCGGATCAATGTGGTGACGGGCAAGTTGCTCGAGTACCACCGGCCCTTCGAGCGTCACGATGCCTACGTCGTGCCCGTTCTGGGCTTCCACGACCACAAGGTCACCCTGCTTGATGATCTGCCCGGAGGTGTTCCGGAAATAGATTTTGCGGGTGTTCTTGAACCGGACCTCGAACAGGTCGCTGTAGCGTTTCTGGTGGATTCCATCCATCCAGTCATAACTGCTGAGCTTGCAGCAGCGGGGGTTGTATCGGACTTTCAGTTCGCCGATGGGCGTCCGCTCCACTTCGCAACCGCGGGAGCAATCGTATTGTTTGATTCCTTTTTCCTTGACGACAGTTTCCATTGTCCTACAATGCTAGCAGCAGCCGGTCGGCCAGGTCGCAGAACGTCAGCTTCGGGTTGACGTTGCTTCCGATGGCGGAGAGCGTCCCTTCCAAGGCCACGAAGGCCTTTTCATAGAAGGTGGGCTTGATCTTGGCGGCGAAGTCGCGGACCGTCGCCGCTTCCTGCGACGAAAGGTCGGCCAGTTCGTCGAGACCGCCGGCTACCAGATAGATCTTTCTAATATAGTTTTCCATGTACAGGCACCATTCCCGCTGCTTCTCACGGCCCAGGTCGGCGAGCATCTCCCATTGGGGAAAGAGGTCGGCGATCCGCTTGTCGAGGCCGGCCTGCAGGAGGGAGCGTGCGATTTCGCGGAACTCCGCATCGTCCGTCCGGTCGCCTTCCACGCGGTGGCGCTCCTCGCGTGAGAGTGGCAGCAGCCGGATTGGCTGGCAGCGCGAGCGGATGGTGGGCAGGAGCCGCTCCGGGTTGTGGGAGACCAGCAGGAAGAGCGTCCCCTGCGGAGGCTCCTCCAGCAGTTTGAGCAACTTGTTGGCGGCGTCGAGGTTCATCTTCTCGGGCAGGAAGATGATCATCGTCTTCCACTGGCCTTCGGCCGCCCGGAGGGAGAGTTTCTCGAAGATCCGCCGGGCCTCGTTCACGCTGATCAGGCCGCTTTTGTTTTCGATACCGATGGCATCGTAGAGTTGCTGTTCCGTGAAATAGGGATTGGCCAGAGCCAGTTCCCGGAAGGCCGGCAGGAAATAGTCGGAGATGGGGCCTTTCTTTTCGCTTTCGGAAAGCGCGGTGCTGGCACTCACGGGGAAGACGAAGTGCAGGTCGGGGTGGATCAGCTTCTGGTACTTGTGGCAGGAGGAGCATACGCCGCATGAATCGTCGGCCGCCGGCTCCTTGCAATTCACATACTGCGCCAGTGCCAGGGCAAAGGCGAACGCCCCTCCGCCGTTCTCTTCCGTGAAGAGAATGGCATGCCCCAGCCGGTTCCCCTGGACCATCCTGACCAACGACGCCTTGAGCGCCTCATTCCCGATGATTTCCGAAAAGCGCATAATCGCACAAAGTTAACCAATTTTTCCTTCCTCGTTCTTTTTGCATGCCTTTATGCAGGTTTTTTCAAAAAATAAAAGTATCTTTGTAGGAAACGCAATACGCATAAAACAATCAAAGAGAACCCTAAAACGCTATAAAAATGAAAAAGCTTGTAAAAACCCCCTACAAGATTCCGGTCTCTAAAGAAATCCGGGCGCAAATCTTCCAAATGGTAATGCAGTCCCCGCCTATCGGCGGAAGTGAAACTCCCGGCGAAGACGAAGAATAGATTAACCTAATAATTAACACCATGAGAAAGTATCTAGCTCTCTGCTTCTGCGCGCTGCTGGCCCTTGCCTCTTGCACGCAGGAGATTGAAGGCGACGTCCTTGACGCGAAGGATCAGGCGCGTCAGACGCTGCAGGCGGTCACGCTCGACGCCTACGACGCGGACGCCGCGCTTGCGACAAAGACCGAGCGCGCCGAAAACGGGTCTGTCCTTTGGACTCCGGGCGACGCCATCAACCTTTTCTATGGTGCATCCGAGGGTCCAGGCAGTTATTTTGTGGCCGAGAACACCGTAGCAACCAACATTACCAAGTTCCGTGGCTATATCGAAGTGGTCACCGGAATCGTCGAAGGCTCGACCGACCTGCTTTTCTGGGGCATCTATCCTTACAATGAGGGGAACAGTTGCAACGGTACGAGCGCCACCATCCAGCTTCAGCAGGTCCAAAGATCCGGTGAGAACTCGTGGGGCGAAGGAGCCCTGGTCTCCCTGGGTCGTTCCCAAGGCCTTGCCATGGGCTTCTACAACCTGCTGGGCGGCATCGCTTTCTATGTCACCGATGACAACATCGAAGAGATTGTCTTCCGTGGAAAGGACAGCGAACCGGTCGCCGGTCCCGTGACAGTGTCTTTCGTCGACAACGTGCCCGCTATCACCAGTTATCAGGACACGGCTGCCGATCTCCATCTGCTGCCGCCTGGCGAATATCAGAATGAGACTTTCAAGAAGACCACCCCGACAGACACGACGTGGTATTTCATGGTCATTCCTCCGAGAGTATACACGAATGGACATACCGTCACCTTCTATAAGAACGACGGTACCTACGGCGTGCGGGAGTTTGGCAAACGTACCGTCACCCGCAACAATTTCACGCGAATCAGATCTACACCGCTCAACAACGGCGTAGAATTCGTACCCTTACCGTCCGGCTTGAAGATTGGCACTAACGACGCGACCGGAGGAATTTACGATGGAGGAGGAGTAGACTGGTAAATATTGGAGGAAAGAACGATGAAAAAGACATTCATATTGCTTTGCGCCCTTTTCGCGCTCGTAGCCTGCGCCACCGAGGCGATCGATGAAACCACCGAGGTGGCCCAGAACGGCCAGACCATCAAGCTCGCCCTTACGATCAACCGGGCCGACGTCTTTGCCGACGATCCCGGAACCAAGGCCACGGTGAAAGCGACGTGGGCCGACGGCGACGTTGTGTTCGTATTCTTTCAAGGTGTGAGTACCCCGAAATACATGGAACTGAAATACGACGGCAGCGCAAGAACCTGGACGTCCACGCAGAAGAACGACCTGGTGGCATCCGATCTCGGATCTTCAGGCACCATGACGGCAGTTTATCTGCCCTATGGCAGTTCAACGACCGTAACAGCTGAAGTTAAAGGACGCTTTACTTTCGATCCGCCATATTCTGGAGTTTTCCTTCAGGCGTCACAAGTGCCTTACACATACGATTCGGCCGGACTGAAAGGAACGCTGAACCTGGCGGCTTTACCCTTGGATAATGGAAAGTATGTCCACTTTGACATCAGCGGGTATGATGCAACTCACACATATTCTCTCTATCAGGATTATGTGGCACCTATCCAGATTGACGGAGTGGACGCCGATGACATGGGCACTGTTGCGTCAGTGGGAAATCCGAGTTATTCGATTCCCGGCTACATCGATGCGGCCAATGGCATCGTGAGCTTCTCCGGTGTACTGGACGATTCTGCTGTCAGCCAGGCCTTGGATTACCAGTTCTCTATCAACGACGAGACCGCCAGCGTGCTCTACACGCGGGATGCCGGCACCAAAACAGTCAGTAAGGCTATGTACATCGGGATCGGCGATATCAGCAGTTCCACCACCTGGAATGCCACGGAATATGTCGATCTGGGCATCTCTTCTGGCGGGAAGAAATACTATTGGGCCACGAAGAATCTCGGTGCCACTACCGAGTCGGGAGAAGGCAGTTTCGGCGACTTCTATGCCTGGTCTGAAACCACGGGCTATTCCTTGTCAGGTACTTTTAAGAGCTACAGCAGTTCACACGCGTTCAGCGAGGATCCGGTCTTTGAAACCGATCCCTGGGGTCAACTTCCTATCGGGAACGACCCGGCCCATGCGGCGCTGGGCGGTCTCTGGCGCACACCTACATGGGAAGAATTCAATCTGCTTTCCGAAAATACCATATCCCAATTTGACAGGGCCATGGCTACAGTCACCACCGAGTACGTAGATATGGGTAATTATGTGGGATGGGCGAAGTATAATGTAGGCGCTTCCTCTGTCTACGAATGGGGCAACCTCTATGCCTGGGGTGAGACAGCGCCCAAGAGTAGTACTACTTCCAAGTGTTACACCGAAAGCAACTATAGGGGTGACCACACAACGGATCCAGCAACCGCCCTTTGGGGCGCGCCCTGGCGTGCCCCGACTGCCGAAGAACTGGAATTGTTGTTTAATGGCTCCACCGGGTATTACCGCTGTACTTGGAAAACTAATATGTATGGTATCAGCGGGTTTAATGGCTGGGAAGTCATGGCGGACGTTGGGGCGCCTGTCAGGTATGGCACGGAAATCGAGTTCCCCGCTGCGGGAGAAGGAAATGATAAGTACGAATATAACAATGGATATATCTATTACGGAAACGATAATCCACAATACCGAGGCTCTTGGGGCCGATACTGGACATCTACGCTCTCTACGACTTATGACAACAGGCATATGATGCTGATGTTCAATCAGACTCTAGTGGTTACTCCGACCACAGATTATCCGGACTGGTATGGTTTCTCCGTCCGGCCCGTTATCGATCTCGGCTCAGCCGCCGCCGGCGCCACTTTTACAAGCAAAAAGAACAGTAAAACCCTATTCCTGCCCGCCGCCGGATACGTCGAGTCTGACAATCCTCAGCTCCAAGGCTTCAAGGCCCTCTACTGGGCCAGCAACCGGGTTAACTCGACTGAACTGATTGAGAATAAATTGAGCACTTGCTACACCATCAGCTCCTACTTTGGCGCTACAACCGGTGAGAAACACGCACTGAAAGACGGTCTCCCGATCCGTCCTGTGTTTACCCTGCCTGCTGATTAACCCCTCATCGGAACCTGTTTCAATAATCCCGTCATCCCGCCTCAAGGCGGAGTGACGGGATTTATTTAGACATCTGTCTATAATACCGGTTTGGGCTAGACAGTCATGATCTCCTTCTCCTTGGCGGCGAGGATTTCCTCGACTTTCTTGGAGAAGTTGTCGGTAAGCTTCTGGACTTCGTCTTCAAAGTCTTTCTCACTGTCTTCGGGGAGGCCTTCTTTCTGGAGCTTCTTCAGCGATTCAATCGCGTCGCGGCGGGCGTTGCGGACAGCCACCTTGGCGTTCTCGCCGGCGGTGCGGGCTTTTTTGACCAGCTCCTTGCGGCGCTCTTCGGTGATTGCCGGGATGTTGATGCGGATCACTTCGCCGTTGTTCTGCGGCGTGAAGCCGAGGTTGGCATCCATGATGGCTTTCTCGACAGGCTTGAGCAACGAACGGTCCCAAGGCTGGATGAGCATCGTCCGGGCGTCGGGCGTGGCGATGCTGGCCACCTGCGGAATCGGCGTCATCGTGCCATAGTAGTTGACAACCACGCTGTTGAAAACAGCCGGGTTGGCCTTGCCGGCGCGGTAGGTCTTCAGGTCTTCTTCCAGATAAGTGACTGAGCCTTGCATCTTTTCCTCGACGGCGTCAATCACGGCTTGTGCTTTCTCAATCATAGCTGTATCTTTTTTTATTCATTGCTCAGTACGGTGCAGCGGCCGCATCCGGCTACCACTTTCTCGAGCATGCCTTTGTCGTTCATGTTGAAGACAATGATCGGCATGTTGTTTTCCTTGCAGAGCGTGAACGCAGTCTGATCCATCACTTTGAGGTTGTCGGCAATCGCCTTGTCGAAAGTCAGGGTCTCGTAGCGCTTCGCTTCCGGGTGCTTCACGGGATCGGCGTCGTACACCCCGTCAACTTTCGTGCCTTTCAGCAAAGCGTCGCAACGAAGTTCGCAGGCGCGCAGCGCTGCAGCCGAATCGGTGGTGAAGAACGGATTGCCCGTACCGCCGGCGATTACGGCGACACCGCCCTGTTTCAGGTATTCGTCGACCTCGTCGCGCATATAATATTTGGCCATCGGCCGCATGGGGGTGGAGGTGAAAACCTCCGCCTTCAGGCCGGCGTTGCGCAGCGAGAGAGACAGTCCGATGCTGTTGATGACGGTGGCCAGCATGCCCATCTGGTCGCCCCGGACACGGTCGAAGCCGCGCTGGGTGCCGCTCAGACCGCGGAAAATGTTGCCGCCGCCGATGACGATTGCCACCTGCGAGCCCTGTGCCACGACGGCCGCAATCTGCTCGGCATAGGCGGCCATCACGTTTTCGTCGAGGCCGACGCCATCCGGGCCGCCGATCGCCTCGCCACTCAGTTTGAGAAGGATTCTGTTGTATTTCATAAAACAAAAGTAGCCATTTATTATGATTTTATCAAGTTTCGGATTATCTTTGCATAATTAATGTGAAACAATCAAACTGCAAATTATGGCAAGCATATTCAAGTCATCCATCGGCAAGAAGCTGATTATGAGCGTCAGCGGACTCTGCCTGATTCTCTTCCTCACCTTCCATATGGTGATGAACCTGACCTACGTGTTCGATCCCGACAGTGTGGTCTACGGTACGATCTGCGAGATTCTCTCCATGGGTTGGGTCAACGTGGTTGTCCCTATTCTGGCGGCATTCTTCATCGTCCACATCGCGTACGCCTTCATCCTGACCATCGGCAACCGCAAGGCCCGTGGCGAGCAGCGCTATGAGATCCCCAACAAAGCCAAGACCGACTCCTGGTCTTCCCGCAACATGTTCGTGCTGGGTCTCATCGTCCTTTGCTTTATCTTCCTCCACCTGGGACAGTTCTGGGCCAAGATGCAGCTGCAGAACTGGCTGGGCGCCGAAGAGGCCGACCCGTATCAGCTGATGGGCCAGGTCTTCGGCAACTGGTGGATGGTCTGCCTCTACCTCGTCTGGTTCGTCGCCTTGTGGTTCCACCTTACCCACGGCTTCTGGAGCGCACTCCAGACCCTGGGCTGGAACAACAACATCTGGCTGAAACGCTGGAAGTGGATTACGGGAATCTATGTGACCCTGCTGATGCTTGGCTTCGCCGTGGTGGCCATCTTCGCCTTCTGTAAGGCGAACGGCTTCTGCGGTCTCACGCCGTATATTCCGGGAATAGCCGGCTAATGATCCAGTCGGATACGAAGAGTTCTTCTTCCGGTATCCGGATCACGGCTTTTTCGAGAATGATTTTACCGGCCCTGGAGAACTCCTCCAGGGTCGTTTTATTTAAGCGGCACAGCTCGTCATCCGTGAGGATCGACAGGTCAAGACCGCGCACGGTCCGCAGCGAGAGCATCAGTTTTTCCTCCAGGACTTCGCTGTCGGACAGCCATTCTTCGCCGCCCTGGCGGGAGGCGACGTAGGCGTCGATATCGGGGGTGTTCCAGCTGCGCCGGCGGTCGCCGTCGAAGGAGTGGGCACCGGGCCCGAAGCCCAGATAGGGCTCCCGGGCCCAGTAAGCGCTATTATGCTGAGATTCTTTCCCGGGCAGTGCATAGTTGGAAACCTCATACTGACCGTAGCCGGCGGCATGCAGCCTTTCCTGCAGCATCCGGTATTGGCGGCGGCAGATTTCCTCGTCGGGTTCGGCATAGCGTCCGGTCATCTGATAGCATGAAATGTGTTCAGGACGCAAGGCGACGGCAGCCGCAATGCTGGCCGCCCAGGTCTCGTCGGTCAGTCCCGTGAAGCCGAAGATCAGGTCGAGCGACAGATTGTCGAAGCCGGCGGCGCGTAGCCGGTCGAACGCCGTCACGGCGTCGGCCGCCGTGTGCCGTCGCCGCATCCATCGAAGGTGACGGTCGTCGAACGACTGGACGCCCATGCTGATGCGGGTGGCGCCCATCGCCCGCCAGGCGGTGGCCTTCTCCGTGCTTACATCGTCGGGGTTGACTTCGATGGTAAACTCTTCAAAGAGATGCCCGGTCGGGGCCGGGCATGACGGACGGCCGAATGTTTCCCGTGCGGCTTCCGCCACACGGGCCAGCAGCGGGGCGGGCAAAAGAGAAGGCGTCCCCCCGCCGAAATAGAGCGTGGTCGGGACAAAAACGTCATGCCCGGCATAACCGGGCATCTTGACGAATTCATCTCTCCGGTCGGAGAGCTCACGGAGCAATGCCTCCACGTAAGGGGTCCAGTCTTTCCGGACGCGCGAATAGAAATCGCAGTAGATGCATTTCGCGGCGCAGAACGGGAAGTGGACGTAGAGGCCGGCCATCCTACTTCAAGATCATCTCGGCCGTGCCGAGCTTGGTCTCGTCGGTGTAGATGTCCACGGTGTACTTGCCCTTTTCGAAGCCTTGCGACGAGGCGAAGTAGAGGCAGATCTCCACTTCTTCGCCCTGGTAATCCACTTCACGCGAGGCCGAGTAGATCATCTGTTCGCCGCCGCAGGTGAAGACCTTGCCGCTGTCGTCGGTCATCAGGATATCGTCCGGACCCTTGACCCGGATGTAAACCGTCCGCCAGCCGCGTTCGGCGATCGAGTTCTCGATCAGGCTCAGGCAGGCGCGGAGCTTGCGGGCCCGGCTGCTGCGGTCGGTTACCTTGTTCGACTCGTTGATGGCCACCAGGTTGAAGCCGCGTCCCTTGACCACGGCGCCGGCCGAGGCTTTCTTGGAAAGCTGGTCGGTGGTGGTGCGCAGGTCTTCGTACTGACGCTTGCTTTCCTGCGCTTCGCGACGGGCCTCGGAAGCTTCGTTCCGCAGGGAGATGTTCAAGGTGTTGAGGGAGTCGATCTGGCGGATGTATCCCTTCATGATGGAGCGGAGCGTACCCAGTTCCTGTTCATATTGGCGGATCTTGGCGCGGTTGGTCGCTTCGGTCTTCTGGAGCCGTTCGATCAGCTGTCCGACTTTTTCCTTTTCGACTTCCAGGGAATCGTTGATCGCCGCATTGGTGGTGCTCAGGGACTCATAGTCGCCCTGCAGCGCGATCAGTTCGTTGGTGAGGTTCTGCTTGTCGATGTTCAGGTCCTTAACCAGTGCATTCTTCTTGTTCATCATCACAAGCAGGGCGGCGAGCAAAGCTACGGCCACGGCGCCCAGTACGATGGCGAGGATGCGCATGCTGCCGCCACCATTTCCGCCGCTGCTCTTCTTGCTCGGGTGATCCTTTTCAAACTGGATCATCTCTTCATCGAGTTCTTCCATAACTTTACTTTTTTAAGGGTTAGTTGTGCAAAAATAGTTAATTTTGTGAAGATAAACAACCTTATAGCCATGAGATACCTGATCCGCGCGCTCAAATACCTGGTCTATTTCGCCATCATCTTCTTTCTGATCGTCGGCATCGTCTACCTGTTCTCGAACCAGAAAGCAGCGGGGCTTTCGTTCGTCGATCTGTTCAAGGAGGGTTCGCTGCCGAAAATTGCGATCTTCTTTGTCATCGTTTCGGCCATCTATCCGAAACTGAGCTTCTACAAAAAAGAACTGTACCTTAACGGTGACTTCACAAAATATGCCGAAATGATCGACGACGTGATGAAAAAGCTCGACTACGTCCCCGAGATCCACGAAGCCGGCCGCGTCACCTATATTAAGAATAGTGCCTACGCCCGCCTGACCCGGATGTACGAAGACCGCGTCACCTTCGAGACTGCCGACAATCCCGTCAAGGTGGAAGGCTACCGCAAAGACCTGCTCCGTATCCTGAGCGCCATCAACTACCGCGTCCGGCAGGAGAGCCGCGAACAGGAAAGCGCATAACGAAAAAAGGAGGAATCCGCCATGCTGAAAACTGTCGCTGAATTCTATTACGAGTACGAAGCGGAGATCGCCAAAGGCCGCCTCGAAAGCGAAGGCATCGAAGCCGTCATCATGAACTACAACAGTCCGTATCCCGGCATCACGATGGGCCGTCACGGTGTCCAGCTCCAAGTTCACGACTACGATCTGGAGACTGCCCAGATGATCCTCGACACGCCCATCCCGGAGGACGAAGCCTGATGCCCGAGATGCCCGGTCGGAGCCGGGCATGACGCCCATAAGCCCATGACGTCGGTGAATGGCTATTTGGGAAGGGCGGCGGCGATGTCGCAGAGTTCGGTGTAGAAGGGTTCGCCGTAGGCGGCGATGAGGGGGTCCCGAAGAAATTGATAGACGCGGACCCTTTCTTTGCGCCCCTTTTCAAAGGCACACTTGCAGATTTCCCAACGGTGGAGGTTGAGGGCAGTCATGCCGTTGCGGAGTATGGAGGCCCGGATGGGGTAGAGGCGGCAGGAAATGGGTTTGACGAAGGCGCATCGGCCGGCGCAGTGCGCCCGCTCGATGGCGCAAAAACAATTCTCCCCTTCGAAACGCGTGTAGGCACACTCCTCGCTGCCATGGAGCAGCGGCGTCACCAGGTCGCCGTCGGAATCCACTTCAAAAAAGCCGCTCTCGGCAATCTTGTCCCGGCCGTCCACGCTCATCCAGGCTTCGTACTGGGGGTAGTGCCGCTCGAGCAGTTCCGTCTCGGATTCGAGCAGGGGCGCACCGCTGTCACCGATGATGCAGCAGGCGCCGCGACAGACGTCATAATCGCAGCAGAAGTACTCCGTGAGCACTTCCGAGGAGACCAGAATGTCCCCGATCTGGAGGATGGAAGGCACGTTCATTGCAAAAAGTTTTGCAAAATTACGTAATAGTTGATAATTTTGGCAGCCTTTATGCATAGACCCTACTATTGATAACAAAAACAAAACAGCATAAACGATGAAAAAGATTTTCTTAACGGTCATGGTTGCCCTCTGCACGATGGGCATCGTAGCAGCGCAGGACTTGGAAAAAGCCACTGAAATCTACAACAACGCCGCTGCCGCAATCGAAAACAACAAGGCGGAAGCCATCACCCTGTTTGAGCAGGCCCTCGGGATGGCCGAGACGCTGGGCGATGAAGGTGCTGAAATCGTCGCACAGTGCAAAGGCATCCTCCCCAAACTCTATATTTCACTGGGCAAGGACCTCGTAAACGAGAAGAACCTTGACGAAGCGATCGCGAAATTCCAGAAAGCCGTCGAAGTCGGCGAGAAATTCGGTGACGCCGACGTGGCCGCCGAAGCCAAAGGCCTCATCCCGCAGATCCTGATGGCCGATGCCAACGGGATGCTCAACGAGAAGAACTTCGAAGGTGCCGTGGCCGGTTACCAGAAAGTGATCGACGCAGATCCTGCCAACGGTCAGGCGCACCTCCGCAAGGGCCAGGCCCTGGCACAGCTCGGCAAAGCCGACGATGCCATCAAGTCCTTCGAACTGGCTGCCGAGAACGGTCAGGAGGAGCAGGCTGCCAAGCAGCTCTCCAACATCTATGTGAAGAAAGCCGTCGCCTGCCAGAAAGCCAAGGATATGAAGGGTGCTCTCGAAAACGCCCAGAAGTCCACGCAGTATGCCGACAACGCCAACGCCCAGAAGATCATCGGCATGAGTGCCATGCAGCTCAAGCAGAACAAAGTGGCTGCCGAAGCGTTTGAAGCCTATCTGGCCATGAACCCCAACGCCATCACCAAGGAAGCCGGTATCGTCTATAACCTTGGTACGGCCCTGGTCGCCCTCGGCGAGAACGACAAGGCTTGCGGTTACTTCCAGAAGATCGCCCAGGACGCCAAGTTCGGTGAAGGCGCCCGCTACCAGATCACCCAGCTCAAATGCAAATAGACCTTGAGCTTCTCGCACCTGCGAGAACTGCGGAAATCGGCATCGCAGCCATCGACTGTGGTGCCGATGCCGTTTATATCGCAGGTCCCGCTTTCGGTGCCCGCGCGGCGGCAGGCAATCCGGTCGAGGAGATCGGAACGCTTTGCCGCCATGCCCATCTGTACGGCGCCCGAATTTTCGCAACGGTAAACACGTTGCTGCAGGGCGGGGAATTGCAGGAAGCCAGGCAACTCATGTGGGAGTTGGCGGATGCCGGCGTCGATGTATTCATCGTTCAGGACCTGAACCTGCTCGAACTCGACCTGCCGCCCGTGGAACTGCACGCTTCCACGCAGACAGCCATCCGGACCCCGGAACGGGCCCGGGAACTGGAAGCGTTGGGCTTTACGCGACTGGTGCTGGAGCGACAACTGACGCTCGAACAGATCCGGGCCATCCGCGCTGCGACCTCCTGCGAACTCGAGTTCTTCATCCACGGTGCACTTTGCGTGGGATACAGTGGCCAGTGCTATCTGAGCCAGCAGCTGACGGGCCGCAGCGCCAACCGTGGCGCCTGTGCCCAGGTGTGCCGGTCGCGCTACGATCTGGTGGATGCAGACGGCCGGGTGCTCGCGCGCGACCGGACGCTCCTCTCCCCCAAGGACTTGCGTTTCGACGCCCGTCTGGGCGACCTGATTGCGGCAGGCATCACTTCGTTCAAGATCGAGGGCCGGCTCAAGAATGCCTCGTACGTCAAGAATGTCGTACGGCACTATCGGAACGTCATCGACCGCTTCATCGCGGCATCGCCCATGCTACCCGGCTCAGCCACCGACGTCATTCCCGGCACCGCCCCCGTCATGCCCGGCTTGACCGGGCATCTTTACCGCCGGGCCTCATTCGGCCACCTGGAAGGCGGATTCACGCCCGATCCCGACAAGACTTTCGGGCGGGGCTGGACCGAAGCCTTCCTGGACGACCGCTCCGAGTCGCTGGCCAGCGTGGATGCCGCCAAGGCGATGGGCGAGTATATTGGTGACATCGCCTCGGTGAAAGGACACGCCGTCGTGATCCGGACAGCCAAGTCCTTGGCCAACGGTGATGGCCTTTCCTTCTCAGGACGTAGCGGGGAAGTCAGTGGTGGCCGTGTGGAAGTGGCCTCCGGCGGCCGCGTGACGCTCCGCGACACCTCATCCCTGAGCCCGGGCATGCGTGTCTATCGCAATTTCGACATCCGTTTCGAGCGGGAATTGGAGAACAATGTGCCGAAGCGGGTAATCGACGTGAAGATTGACTGGCGGAGCGGAGATGCCCGGTCGGGTATGACGGTAGTCACGGCGACGACGGAGGATGGATTGACGGCCGAGGTCAGCTTCAGTGACGACGCGCCGGTGGCTGAGAAACCGGAAACAGCACTGGAGAACCTGCGGCGGCAGCTCGGCAAGCACACCGGACCGTTCGCTTTTTCCGTGCAGACGATCGAGGCCGATCCTGTCCGCTTCTATTCCGCCGCTTTCCTTAATCAATTGCGCCGCGACTTGGCAGGCAAGCTTCAGACGTTGGCAGAGAACCGCCCGCGCCGCGCCGTGCCGCATACGCCGCAGCCCGGCGCCGGCGCCTTGAACCGCTCCACGCTCGACATCCCCCACGAGTTGCTCCGCAGCCGCTACTGCATCCGCTGGGAGCTGGGGCTCTGTCCGAAATCTGCATCGGTCGGCGCAAGATGCCCGGTCAAGCCGGGCATGACGGACAATCGTCACCCCCGGCTTGACCGGGGGTCTGAGCCACTCTATCTCGTCAACCAAGGCAATCGCCTCCGACTGCGCTTCGACTGCGCCCACTGCGAAATGGTCATTGAACGACCCGAATGAGACCGTGGCAGATACCTTGCTGATTATCAGCCATATCCTAAAAATCGGTTGCGTAAAAATGCGCAACCGATTTTCGTTAAGTCGCTGATAACCAGCAGTCTGCCTGCCACGGGCCGAAGGGCTTGTCCCAGCTTTACTGCCGCAGGTGCCGCAGGAACTCCTCCGACATCCGGAGGAAGCCCAGGTCGGTCTGGTGGGTGCCGTCGACGGCGCCTTCACCGTCGGGCCCCGTGAGGTTGTCGGCCGGGATGTAGCGGAAATTGTTGTACCCCTCTTGCCGGAGTTTCTCGTACAGTTCGTGCCAGTATTTGTTCTTTTCCGCGATCTGGTCGTGCACGCCCTTGCTGACAGAGGCCTGGGAGAACCAGATGTGTTCCACCATATAGATCGGCGTATCGGGGTGCTTATCGCCCAGATAGGTCAGGAAGTACCAGGCGCTGTCGCGCATCACTTTGATCGTGCAGTTCTCCAGGCAGTCGATCACGTATTGGTCGGCGTCGATGCGGGCGATCATCTGGGCCAGCACCTTGTCCATCCGGGCGTTGCCGCTGAATCCCAGGTTGATGCACTCTTTCTGGAGTTCGCGGCTGATGATGGAAGTATAGACCATGCCCGGCCGGGAGGCGCAGCCGCCCTGGGTGATGCTGGTGCCGTAGAACACGATGGGTTTCTCCTTGCCCTTGATCAGCACGTCGCGGTGCGGCTGGCCGATCTGGGCGTCTTTCGTAACCCCGATTTCGACTTTCGTCACGCCGTCGTAGAGCGGCAGGTAGGCCATGTAGTCGTGGTCAAGGCCATCCATATCGCTGACGACCAGCTGTGTCTTGGTGGTGTCCTTGCCGTTGGGGATGGCCGTGCCGATGAAGTGCCAATGATCATTTTCATCGAGCCTGTAGAGGTCGATGCCGCGGATGCCCGTGCCGGCCATATGATGCATGATGAAGTAGTTGAGCAGGGTCCAGCGGATGCCGATGGCCTTGCTGTTGGTGGAGAAGCGGATGGCCAGGCCGGCCGAGTTGAGGCCCAGGTCCCACACGCCCTTGCGGGTGTACGGCTTCATATCTTCCGGCAAGCGGGAGTAGTAGAGCTCCGTGTTGTCGTAGCCCTGGTTGATGAGCATCAGCTCGCGGGCGTCGGTGTACTTGAGTTCGGAGGCTTTCTGGGCGAAAGCCGGGGCCGTGGCCAGCAGGGCCAGTATCGGCAGGATCAGCAGTGTAATTCGTTTCATGGCAGGGTTCTCCATTCAATTTCCATACCTCTCCGCTCCATGCCGCGGAACCAGGTCATTTGGCGTTTGGCGAACTGGTGGATGGCGGTTTGGAGTTTGAGGACCATTTCGTCGTAGGGGAGGGCGCCGGTGAGGTAGAGGGTGACGTATTTATACTCGAGGCCGTAGTACAGCAGGTCGTCCGCCGAGAGGCCGCTGTTGAGCAAGCGCTGCACCTCCTCCACGAGGCCCTCCTCGAGGCGGGCACGGAGGCGGCGGTCGATGCGGGCGTTGCGTTCGTCGCGCGAGACGGCGATGCCGATGTATTTCGTCTTTTTGGGCAGGAATTCCGAGCGGACCACGGGGTGCGACTCTTCCCAGATGGCGATTTCGAGGGCGCGGATAAGGCGCTGACGCGTGTCGTAGTCGGTGGTGTTGTGGGGCTTGCGGAGCTTCTCGTAGCGAGCGATGAGGTCTTCGGTGGGCTGCTGCTCCAGTTCGGCGCGCAGCGCCGGATCGGGCGGCACGTCGGGGAGGTGGTAGCCGCAGGTGGCGGCCTCGATGTAGAGGCCGCTGCCGCCGCAGAGGATGGGCGTCTTGCCGCGCGCGACGATGTCGTGGTAGGCACGCTCGAAGTCTTTCTGGTACTGGAAGATGTTGTATTTCTCGCCGGCGTCGGCGATGTTGATCAGGTGGTAGGGGATTTCCCCGTATTCGGCCAGGTCCTTGCCGGTACCGATGTCCATCCCGCGATAGACCTGCCGTGAATCTCCCGAAAGGATTTCGCCGTCCAGTTCGCGGGCGAGCTGTACGGCGTAGCGCGTCTTCCCCGAGGCGGTCGGGCCAAGGATGCAGATCAGGTCATAGCCGTCGGGGAGCATGGGTCGGCGGGGTCAGTCATCGTCTTCGGTGGGTTCGGCGGGGAGCTGGATCTCCTTGAACCGTTTGGCCCGCTGTTTCCAGCGCTCGCGGGCAAATTGCTGCATGTCGCTCACTTCATCGTTCTCATCGATGATCTCCAGGCCGAGGATGGTTTCGATGATATCCTCCAGCGTAAGGATGCCCTGGAAGCAGCCGTATTCGTCGATGATCAGGCCGATCTGTTCTTTCTTTGTGAGCAGGGTGTCCCAGATATCGGCCACGGACTGCTCTTCGTTGAAGAAGGTGATGTCGCGCTTGATCTCGCTCAGGCGCATGTCGAACTTATCCTCGGCCAGGCACTCGAGGGCTTCGCTGCGCAGGATGTATCCCGTGATGTATTCGGGACTCTCGCTATAGACGGGAATGCGGGAGTAGTGCTCGAAATCCTTGTCCTTGTAGAAATTTTTGAGCGTCATGTTCTCCGATGCGGTCTGGGCCACCACGCGGGGCGTCATCACGTCGTATGCCTTTACGCCGTCGAGCTTGATGACGTTCTGGATGATGCGGTTCTCGTCTTCGTCGATCACGCCTTCCTCTTCGCCCACATTAGCCATGGCCGACACCTCTTCGCGGCTGACGGAGGCCTCGTCGTCGTCTTTCTGGACGAGTTTCGTGATCAGTTCGATGAGGATGACGAAAGGATACATGATGACGATCAGTCCGCGGAGGACGCGCGTCGTGAAGCCCATCAGCTTGCGGTAGTACGTCGTGCCGATGGTCTTCGGGATGATCTCGGAGAAGATCAGGATCAGCAGGGTCGTGATGGCCGACATCCATCCGAAGAAGGTGGCACCGCCGATCTCGGTCGCCTGCATACCGACGCCAGCCGCGCCGACGGTGTTGGCGATGGTATTGAGCGCCAGGATAGCAGCCAGCGGCCGGGCGTTTTCCTCCTTGTATTGCATGAAGCGGGTGGCGGGCTTGTAGCCTTCTTCCTCCCGCATCGTGATGTAGGAGATCGGGGTGGACATCAGCACCGACTCGAGAATCGAGCAAAGGAACGAGATGGCCATCGCTCCCAGCAGGAAGAGCAAAAGAATGGTGATCGGCGACATTATCGGGTTTTTCTAGTCAAAGTTCCGTTGTCGGAGATTTCCAGGCCGTAGTTGCCCCGGAAATCGGCTTCCGAAAGGGCGCGCATGTGCTGGGCAACCTTGTTTTCCAGGTCGGGCAGCGGCCCCGTCCCCGGAGTCTGGATGAACGAGTGGATCCGGCCTTCCACGAAGCTGCCGTCGCGCGCGATGCGGGCTACGAGCACGGGCGCATAGCCTGTAAGGCCGGCGACATTGATGCCGTAGGTCGTGCAGAAATTGCCGAGGCTGTAGGCAATCAGGTGGCCTTTGTAGCATTCTACGGCCCGGACGACATGGGGGCCATGGCCGAACACGAGGTCGGCCCCCAGGTCGATGCAGCGATGGGCAAAGGCGCGCAGGTTGCCGCGGTTCTCGCCCAGATAGGTCTCAGGTCCGTCCGGAAGGTGGGAGTATTTCGTGCCTTCCGCTCCGCCGTGGAAGTTCACAATAAGAATGTCGCACCGCGGCCGTAACGCCGTAACGATGCGGGTGACGGAAGCCGTGTCGGTGTGCTTGAGCGTGTAGGAATTCTGTCCGAAGGAGCAGATGCCGTAGCGCACGCCGTTCTTCTCCACCACGACGCTTTCGCAGTCCGGCAGGCCGCTGTAGGCGATGCCCTCTTTTTCGAGGATTTCGCGGGTCCGCTGGCGGCCTTCCGGTCCGAAGTCATTGGTGTGGTTGTTGGCCAGGTTGAGGTAGTCGAAGCCCGCTTCGGTGAGCAGGTGGGCGTAGCTTTCCGGGGTGCGGAAAGCATAATTGTTGGCCTTGCTCACGTCTTTGGTGCTCTTTCCCCCGTCGGCGATGACCCCTTCCAGGTTGCCGGCCGACAAGTCGGCATCGAGGAAGAGCTGTTTCACATGGGCGAAGATCTCCGCGCCGTTGTTCTGTGGCAGCCGGACGGTGGGATAGGTGGTGCCCATCATGATATCGCCGCACATGGCGATGGTCAGCAGGGAGTCGGCAGGCTGGGAATCTGTCGTCTGGCTGTCGGTTTGCGGTTCGGTTTGGGGCTGCGCTTGGGTCTTGGCCGGCGTGCAGGCGACCAGCAGGGCGAACAGAAGAATCAGCAATGAGCGTCTCATCACTTCGTCTTTTTTTGTTTCATCTGCGCCTCGCGCTGCTCTTTCGAGAGCGGACGGTAGTTCGTCTTCTCCGGCTCGGCACGTCTTGCCGGAATTCTCTTCACGGCCGCATACACCAGGAAGAAGATGCCGACCAGGATGCACGGGATGCTGAGCGTCTGGCCCATATTGAGGACCATGTTCTGCTCGAAGTCCACCTGCGGCTCCTTGATGAACTCAATGAGGAAGCGCATGCCGAAGCAC
>JAEEGH010005522.1_pt1 | contig 31673 bp, 22 predicted proteins | sample 9134181 | NCBI WGS metagenome assembly JAEEGH01 (sample SAMN16246544, study PRJNA631951) | gut metagenome | biome: gut microbiome; feature: rumen; material: DP-attached | host: Bos | place: Iran: Karaj | collected 2018-10
GTCGTTTGGCGTTGTCAGGCAAGTCTTATTCGACTATTGGTATTTGTTGGTCATCTTCGTTCTCTTCGTGCTGATTATCATTGTAGTAGCCCAACACACCAAGCTCAAGAAGCCAGAGAAAGAAGAAAAGCCGCATTGGGTTCTCCGTCAGTCCATCAGTCTGGTGGTGATGCTTTTGCTCACGGTCCTCGCTGGTCGTGGTGGACTCCAAGCCAAGCCCATTTCGGTGGAGACCGCCATGCAATACACCGACCCGCAAAACGCGCCCATCCTGCTTAACACGCCGTTTTGCCTTCTCACCACGCATGAAGCTACCCTGAAAGAGCGTACTGGTGAATATAAAAGCGAATTCTCCCCCATCCATTACGACTTGACTGCCAACCGTTTCATTGGAAGCGACAGCCTGGCCATGGACAGCATGCCAAGCAATTTGGTTGTCATCATCCTGAAAAACGTCGGGCAGGAAATGGTGGGTTACTACAGCCACGACCGGCGCTCACAGCTCACGCCTTTCCTCGACTCACTCTTAAGCCAAAGCCTCACCTTCAACGGTATGTCGAACAGCCGCAGGAGCCTTGAGGTGCTGCCTGCCATCCTGGCCAGCATCCCCTCGATGATGGAGAATGACTTTGTGAGATCGCCCTACGCCGACAACGACTTCGACGCCTACAGCAAACACCTTCAAAGACTGGGTTACAACACCATCTTCATGCATGGCGGCAAGAACGGTGTGATGGGTTTTGACGAGTTTTCGCGCCGTGCCGGATTCAGCAAATACTTCGGTCGCACAGAATATGGCGACGACAGCGACTACGATGGCCAATGGGGCATCTACGACGGGCCTTTCCTGCAATATGCCGCCAAGACCCTCAACCGCGTGCACGAGCCTTTCGCCACAGCCATCTATACCCTCTCATCGCGCTATCCCTACAAAGTGCCCAAAGACTTCGAGTTCCCGGAAGGCAGTTACTTCTGGACGGGCTTCGAGAAGACCGTCTACTACGTCGACTGCGCTTTGAGAGACTTCTTCAAAAGCGCCTCACAAATGTCGTGGTACGACCACACCCTATTTGTCATCACAGCGGACTACTCCAACAACGAGCACTTCCAGCCCGAATACAGCAACGTCTGGGGCATGTATTCCATCCCCATTGCCTTCTATTATCCAAGGAAAATCAAGGCTTTTCAAAGCAACGAGATCGCCCAGCAAATCGACCTTGGGCCATCCATACTCTCCGCATTGGAAGTCAACGACACACTGTTCTCTTTCGGCCGCAACCTGTTCGACACCCTCAGCGAGCCCTCTTTCGTCAGCTACTACAACCTGACCTACCAATATTGCGACGGCACCTATCTGGTACAGTCGGACGGCGAGAACTCCTTCGGCATCTTCAAGCCCATCAGCGACTCGCTCTTGAACGACAACCTCATCGACAGGCTGCAGTGCCCCGATGTTTACGACAAGCTTTACCGCTTCCTGCAAGAGTATAACAAAAGAATGATTAACAACGAGTTATATTATATCCCAACCGATACCATTATTTATAACGACAGCCTCCATGAAACACAAGAGTGACAAAAACGGCACCGTTTATTCCACCAACCCTGACTTCGCCTTCGACTATGGCGAGGAAGAAGTCATCACCCTAGAGCCAGGCAAACAGAACCTACGCGTGATGCTCGACAAGAAACAACGCGGTGGCAAGAAAGTAACGCTCATCACAGGCTTCCAAGGCTCCGATTATGACCTTGCCGTCTTGGGCAAGGAACTGAAGTCGGCCTGCGGTGTGGGCGGTAGCGTGAAAGATGGCGAGATCCTGCTTCAAGGCGACTTCAGGGAGAAAGTGCTGGCGCTATTGGTGCAGAAAGGATATACAAAGACTAAAATCAGCGGAATATGATTGAAGAATACATAGAAATCCTGAACGGCATCGGCGAGCACCTTCATTTCAACCAGACCACCTCGCTGGGCATTGCAGAAGGCATCGCCTTTGCCTCACTGCTCGTCGTGGGCATACTATTATATTTCCTTGCCCGCTTCATCATTAGCAAGACCGTCAACGTCCTCATCAAGAAGACGCCATCGAAATACGACGACCTGCTTGTGAAAAACAAGGTATTCATTCGCATCTGCCTGCTCATCCCAGCCATTCTGGTTAAGTATTACCTCAACGACGCCATGCCCGACTTCCCTGGAGCCGTTACCATCATCACCAAGATCACGAAGATCTATGAAATCACGGTTTATGCCTCCATTTTGATGGCCTTAGTGAATGCGGCCCACGAGCTCTACAACTCATTTGAGACCTCGAAACTGAAGCCCATCGAAGGTTTGGTACAGGTCATCAAAGGCATCATCATCGCCGTCAGCGTGTTGCTCATCACCACCTTCCTATTAGGCAAAAGCCTCAGCAGCATCATCATCGGATTGGGCACCATCTCGGCTGTGCTCTTGCTCATCTTCCAAGACTCCATCAAAGGCTTTGTGGGCAGCATACAACTGTCGATCAACGACATGCTCCGCATTGGCGACTGGATCGTGGTGGGACAAGCCGACGGCACCGTGCAGGAAATCAACCTCACTTCGGTGAAGGTGCAAAACTGGGATAACACCATCACTACCATCCCGACCTACACGTTGGTCTCGGCCCCGTTCACCAACTGGCGCGGCATGTCGGAGTCGGGTGGACGACGCATCGCCCGCAGCATCAACATTGACGTAAACACCATTCGCTACTGCACGCCCGAGATGCTGGAGAAATATAAGCATTATTCTTTGGTAAAGGACTACATCACCGAGAAAGAAGAAGACATCCTCGAATACAACAAGTCCAACAACATCGACACGAGCGAGATCATGAACGGTCGCCAGCAGACCAACCTCGGCATCTTCCGCGCCTACATCAAGGCCTATCTCAACAATAACCCGAAGCTGAACCATAACCTCACCATGATGGTGCGACAACTGCAACCTACGGAGTTTGGCGTGCCTTTGCAAATCTACGCCTTCAGCAGCGACAAGCAATGGACCAACTACGAAGAGATCCAAAGCGACATCTTCGACCACATCATTTCGGCTGCGCCGATGTTTGATTTGAAGATATACCAGAAGCATTAGTTTAGAGTTTAGAGTTTAGAGTTTAGAGTTTAGAGTTGTAGGGCTGTCACACCGTGACAGCCGTACATTCAAATAAAATGTTTATGAACCCAGGAGTTGTTTTCACGGAAAAATACCTGAAATTGATGTTCAAGTCGTTGCGCGACGCCACACCCGCTGAGGTGATGAAAGAGTTGGAGCATTGCCGTCGCGAAAACCGGCGTCCTGTGCGCATACCACGCTATTTCAGGGGATTCTTCGTTGAAGACGAGAAATATTACGCCTCGACAGGTTTTGAGATGCAAGTCTTCAAGCATGAGGTCCCTGAGGTTGCTGAGCACAGTCGAAGCATCGAAGGGCCGAAGCACAAGCTCATCCTCTACCTCCACGGCGGCGCCTTCATCTATCCACCCGTGTTCTTCCATTGGCGTTTCCTGCATGACCTGGCCTTGCGCACGCATTGTGATGCCTTGCTGCCAGTATACCCCAAGTCGCCAGAATATGATTGTGAGTATTCAGTAAAAACGCTGTTGGAATACTACAAAAACATTTCGGATTCAAGGCAATACGAGGAGATCCACCTCGTTGGCGACTCAGCAGGAGCTTGTCTATGCCTTGTGGTTGCCCAAGAAGCCTTCAAAAACGGCTGGCAAAAGCCAACCTCCTCCACCCTGCTTTCGCCCTGCGTTGACCTAAGCCACACCAAGGAGAAAGAGATGCTGGCCTTGCAGGACCGTGACAGCATGTTGCAATACGACCGTATCGTCATCCTCAATGCCATCTGGCAAGGCCAATTGTCGGCACAGCATCCTTGGGTCAGCCCTGCATTCGGCGACTTCTGCGGTGTCGACAATTTGAATGTCTATTTCGGCTCCGATGAAATCCTTCAACCCGACGACCTCTTCCTCAAAGAAATGTACGAAAAGGCTGGCAAAATCGGACATTTCTACGAGTATGAAGGCATGTTCCACACGTTTGCAATGTTCCCGATACCCGATGGATTCAAAGCCACAAAAAAAATAGCCGCCTTCATCAAGGATAGGCGGCTATAGTAGTTTGGGCAATCCTTCGTCTTACGGGCAAGTCGTCACCGTGTTGGCGCAAACCCATTCCTCGTCGACCCAACCCTGGAGATCAACGAAAGGATGACGGTAGCCTTCTTGCCATTCCTCCTCAACTTCGCCCCAGCACCAGTCCTTTGGATTGGATTTCACCTGCAAGCGGCGCGTCTTGGTGTCGACAGCAACAACATCCAAGCTGATTTCCTTGTAGTCGGTCGTGCAAACCACCTCTTGACTGTCGGGAGCCTTGTAGAAGTTGATGGTTTCACCGCCATAATTTCGGGTACCGAACGAGAAATGAGGATTGTGAATAACGGGATAAGGCTTCCCTTCAAAGGGGTCTTTGTACTCAACCTCAACCAGATTGCCTGCCTCGTCCAACTCAAAGCTTTCCTCTTCCTCTGGGCACCAATGATAAGGAATGAGCCAATCGCCATCAGGCATCTGCCAGGCATCGACAATCATATCATAGCCGCCATAATCCAGGATGAACTCGAACAAATCATCTTCATTGAAGTCGGCAGGCAGGGCATCAAGATAACGAACCGTGGTCTCATCGGTCGCTGGCTTGTCTTTAATTTCTGTCGTGTTTTGCGTGGAAGCCGTGTTGCATCCACACAGCATAGCCACAAAAGCCACTAATACTAATAATCTTTTCATAATCGCTCCTGATTGAAGTTATAGACTCTTATTTCTTGACCTTCACCACTTTTTTCTGCGGCTTGACTTTATTTGGTTGAGAGTTGCCCTTATTCTCCAATTCAGCCTTTTTCTTCTTCACTTGCGTTACGTATTTGCCTTGGGGATAGGCTCTCAGGTAGGCATCGCATCCTGCAATGGTGGTGCAGTTTCTATAAAGCTCATCCTCTTTCTTCTGAGCTTGTTCGGCCTCTTTCCTTTCCAGTTCTCTTTTCTTTGCCTTCACTTCGTCGACATATCTGCCCTGGGGGTAGGCTCTCAGATAGGCATCGCAAGCGGCAACGGTGGTGCAGTTTTTATAACTCGCGTCTTCTTTACGTTCCGCCTCGGCTCTGGCTTCTGCCCTCTCTTGGGCTTGTTCCTTGGCAAAGGCTTTCTCCGCCTTGACAGCGCTGTCGGCCATATATCTATCGACCACATTTTTGGCTTCCTTGTAGAACTTGCCATTAGCTCCGTAGTTCTTCATATAAGCCCTATAGTCGGCAACAGACGAACAGGCTTTATAAGCTTGGGTATCCGCATCGTTGCCTTTGTTGCCGCCGCCACAGCTTGACAGTCCGGCAACCATAACGGCTACTCCTAAACCAAGACCCAACAAAAGGCTGGCTCTATTCTTGCGATTGGTTGTGTGTTTGGGTGAACATTCACCTTGAGGATAATTTGTTTTGTAATTCATAATGATTGGTATTTTTGAGAAACAATTTTAGCGAACTATAATCTTTGTGTTAAACTCCTCGATGCCATTCTGTGCCTTCAGCAGATAAAGACCCTTTTGTTGGCGGCTGAGGTCGAGACTTGATTGGCTTTCACATTGCTGTTCCATCACCTTGCGTCCCGTAATATCGTAAACCTGCACTTGCCATAGGCCCTTGCCCAGATTGAGGTTAACGATGCCTGTAGTAGGATTGGGACTCACACTAAAGGTCATTGAGCCCGTCGAAGGCTCGCTTTCTTCCACTGCCACAAAACCATCGCATTGGAGCTCAGTGGCCAACTCGTATGTGAACTTGCCGGCTGAGTTGCCACCCTTGAAGATGACCGTGTTGTTGGAGTCTTTCACTTGGAAGAATCCGCCACCCATGCCTTCGCCGGCTGCATCGTACACAGTAAGGCGATAACAGGCCGCATGGGGCAACACGAGGTCTTCTTTATAAACGTGGTTGGCTTGTTCAAAAGTAAAGCTATACAAGACCTCCTCGGTTTCCATGTTCTTGACCTCAAACAAGGTGTTTTCGGGATGCGGGCCCGTCTTCAGCTGCAAAACCAAGGAACCATCCACGGTAACCAACTCGCCCATCGCGACATTCTGCACATTGTCGGCCATGAACTCGTCGACATGGCCGTTGGGCATCTCCACAAAGAACTGCAAGGTTCCCGAGGTTGCAGCCACAAAGTCGTCCATAACCACTTCGACGTTTTCGCCTTGTGGCAAGGTGCCGTTCCAAGTCTGAGTGTAGCTCTCGGCGCCATCAAAAGCACGGATGTTGAAAGAGTTGATGGTCTCATGACCAAAGTTGTTCACCGTGAGACGTGGATGCTGCAAGCCCGAGCAGTTCTCAGTAACCACATTGTCAATGCCTTTCAACACCAAGTCATAATCGAGGTCCATGGCCATCGACATACGAACGGCTTGGTACACTTCCTTGGTGCCACCCGAGTAATTCTGAACCCAAGCTGTCAAGTAGCAGTCTTCCTTGGGCCAGTTCATCTCGAAAGTCTCGCTGATGTTCATCGTAGGGCCAGTGAACGACGTACCTATCTGAGATGGGATCATGTCGCGGCACACATGGTGCAAACCTGTCATACCTTGCCAGTTCACGTCGATATTACATTGGGTTAGAGCGATAAACACGCGCACGTCGTTGCCGCTGCACTCACCCACCTGATTAACATTGCAATTCACCCGACAGATATTACCTTCCACACACTCATAGCTCAAGTCGATGGTGAAGGGGCTGGTCACGTTGATACGCTGATTATAGTAGTTCCTGTAAGAGGAATACATGCTTTCACTAGCATTTCCACCGCCCGAAACACCCGTGATGCCATCTGCCTTCAAAGTCGGATAGCTGTTGATGCCATAATAGCTGGCGCGGGCATTGGTCTCATTGGTATAATACAATGGCGTGGAAAAAGCAGTGGTGTGGTAGGCCACTGGGGCGATGGCCAAGCCTTCGTCAAGCATTTGGGCGATGCCGTTGGCAGCTGCCGGACAATAAGGGCAGTTGACACCGGTAAACACCTCGAAAAGCACGCACTCACGCGCCACGTTGTCTTTGCTCTGTGCAAACATCGTCGACATAAAGCCTAACGTAATGGCCAATAATAGTAAAGTCTTCTTCATATTTCAATAACCCTTTTTAATTGCGGCAAATGTAAGAAGATTTTCGGATAATCCATCAAAAACCGCATTATTTCTTATTTTTGCGCCGCAAAAATCCGTATTTCCAATACGAACGATTGGCAACTATTCACACAAATGAAAGAAAACCAACGAAATACAAAAATTATCGGAGCGATAGCTGTGGCACTGTCAGCTATGTTGTGGGGCACTGACGGCATACTGCTCACCCCCCAACTTTATAACCTCAACACCGCTTTCGTGGTCTTCGTCATCCACCTCTTCCCCTTTTTGCTGATGAACGTGTTCTTCTTCAGGGAATACCGCCATCTGAAGACCATGACGCGCTCCGACTTGATCTATTTCCTGCTCATCGCCTTGTTTGGCGGCGCCTTGGGTACCTTGGCCATCGTCAAGTCGCTGTTTTTGCTGCATTTCAATAGTCTTTCGGTCATTGTCCTGCTGCAGAAGCTCCAGCCTGTCTTCGCCGTCATATTGGCGCGCATCATCTTGAAAGAGAGGATCAAGAGACACTTCGCACTTTGGGCTGTCGTTGCCCTTGTTGGCGGCTATTTCCTCACCTTTGGTTGGTCACTTCCTGATTTCAGCACCGAAGGCATCACCACGGTCTATGCTGCTTTGCTCTCGCTGTTGGCGGCGTTCTCCTTCGGCAGCTCCACGGTGTTTTCCAAGAAGATCTTGGGCAACTACTCCTTTGTCAGTTCCACCTTCTTCCGCTATGGCTTCACCACCTTGATCATGCTGGTCATCGTGCTGTTCAGCGGCCATATCGGTGACTTCTCGCAAGTGACGCCTCGCAACTGGCTCTTCATCGCCCTCATCGGCCTAACCACAGGTTCGGGTGCCATCTTCTTGTATTACTATGGCTTACGTCATGTGAGAGCCTCTTTGTCCACCTTCCTTGAGCTGATGTACCCCATCACGGCCGTGGTGCTGGACTATTTCGTCAACGGCACCAAATACTCGCCCGTGCAGTGGGCAGCGGCCTTTGTGATGATGTTTGCCATCGTGATGCTGAATGTCGATGGCAGAAAATCAAAATAATTTGTATACCTTTGCAGTATCAACAAAAAAGGTAACATCATGGACAACGAAATCAAGTGCATTTATTCCGGTTCCTTAGTCAATGCTGAGTTTATCGGCAGCGTGTTGGAGGAGAACGACATCAAGTTCCTTATCCGCAACTTCCAAGAGGAAAGCCTCGTGGCAGGTTGGGCGGCCGGCACAATCAAGGGCGATGCCTCGGTGTTTGTTTTCACCCAGGACTACGACAAGGCCATGTTGCTCTTGGATGAAATCAATGCCGCAGAGATGGAGGAAGAATAACCGTTCCTTTCCTTTTTACGCTTCACGCAAGCCTATCGCTTTCTCGATTTCACGTAGGTTATAATCTTTCTTGCCTGTACGGACAGCGCATGCCAGTATCTGACAGAAAATCTGCGTGTTATATTTTATTCCACCTCCTACAAGGGAGAAAAGTACGCCACTACGCCAATAGCCGGGATAGGCCTCTGGTATTCCGTTAAACTGATGTATGCGTGCTTTGATGGCCTTCTTGCCTTTTTCACCAGCGATTTTTATATCCAACGTAGATATCCAATCCCCACATAACACATATTTCACCCCATCGATGATGAAATAGAGGATTTCATATTCCGAATGTTCCAAGATATCGGGATCAGGTTCTTCATCCCATTCAGTAGGATCATTCTCGTCTTCCGGCTCGTCACCATATCGCCCGAACTCGATGTCTTCGGTCTTGTAGAACACTTCATGGTTTTCCCAACGCACCAGCTCAAACATTTCCTTTTCGAGTTCGTCAATTTGCCAGTCATAGCCACGGTCGATGGCAACGGTGAGGAGTCGGCAAAAATGCTCGGCGTTGTGGTAATGGCGTGTGACGGTGTTGACAAGATGTTCCGGATTTGTCATAAATGCCTGACACTCAGTATACACATCAAAAGCATTATGGATATAGGCTACTGGAGTACCGTCTTTGTAGATGATCGCCATCGGCTCATAAGGATGGTAACCGAAAGTGTAGGTCTCGCCTTTGTAAAACAGTATAGCCTTACCGTTATCAAAGCATAATCTAGTGTCTCCGTTTTCGTATATCACCCCAGATGGATTCATGGCCGAAAAGATTTGCTGCAAATATATAAATAATTCTCAAAAACAAAAAAAGCCAAGAAGCGCTTTCGCGCCTCTTGGCTTTTCATTTGTATTGGCATAGGTTTAATTCCTAAAGATCAAGCCATCGCCTTGCACATCGACGATGATGGTCTTCGTCTTGTCGACCGACTCGGCCAAGATCATCTTCGAGAGCGAGTTGAGCAACTCACGCTGCATCATACGCTTCACAGGACGCGCACCGTACTGCGGGTTGTAGCTCTGCTTTGCAATGAAATCGACGGCGGCATCGGTGATGTCAATCTTGATGTCGTTGGCAGCCAGCATCTTCTGCACGCTGCGGAACTGCATCCTCACGATGTCGGCAATCTGGTTCTCGTCCAAAGGCTTGAACATGATGATGTCGTCGACACGGTTCAAGAACTCAGGCCGCATGAACTGCTTCAGCTGCTCCATCACCTCGTTACGGGTCTTCTCGAAGACCTCTTCATCATTGCTGCCATTCAACAAGGCGAAGTTGTCCTGGATGACATTGGCGCCGATGTTGGAGGTCATGATGACGATGGTGTTCTTGAAGTCGACCGTACGGCCCTTGTTGTCGGTCAGACGTCCGTCGTCAAGCACCTGCAACAAGATGTTGAACACATCGGGGTGAGCCTTTTCGATTTCATCCAACAGGATGACGGAATAGGGCTTACGACGCACAGCCTCAGTCAGTTGTCCACTCTCTTCGTAGCCCACATATCCTGGAGGCGCTCCGATGAGTCGCGACACCGTGTGACGCTCCTGGTACTCCGACATGTCGATACGCACCATGGCGTTCTCGTCATCGAACAGGAACTCAGCCAAGGCCTTGGCCAGCTCGGTCTTACCCACGCCCGTGGTACCCATGAAGATGAAGGAACCGATAGGACGTTTGGCATCCTGCAAGCCCGCACGGCTACGACGGATGGCGTCGCTGACTGCGGTGATAGCCTCGTCCTGACCCACCACACGCTTGTGCAGTTCATCTTCGAGGTGCAAGAGTTTCTCGCGCTCGCTCTGCATCATCTTGTTGACCGGGATGCCCGTCCAACGCGACACAATCTCCGCCACATCGTCGGCACCGACTTCCTCGTCCACCAGCGGGTGGTCGCCTTGTGCCGCGCGCAAGTCGGCCTTGGCCTTCTCGATGGCGGCCTCAGCCTCGCGGATCTTGCCATAACGCAGTTCAGCCACACGGCCGTAGTCGCCATCGCGTTCAGCAACCTCGGCTTGATGTTTGTAGGTCTCTATGTTGCTCTTCTCTTTCTGGATGAGTTCAACATAGTTGCGTTCGGTCTCCCACTTGGCCTTGATGGCGGAGCGTTTATCGTTGAGTTCAGCCAGCTCCTTCCCTATCTCCTCCACCTTCTTGGTGTCGTTCTCACGCTTGATGGCCTCGCGCTCAATCTCCAATTGGCGGATAGCACGCTCGACATCCTCAAGTTCTTCAGGCATCGAGTCGATTTGCAGCCTCAAACGCGAGGCGGCTTCGTCGATCAAGTCGATGGCCTTATCGGGCAGGAAACGGTCGGAGATGTAACGCACCGACAGCTGCACGGCTGAGATGATAGCCTCGTCCAAGATACGGATGTGGTGGTGCGTCTCATAACGCTCCTTTAGTCCACGCAGGATACTGATGGCCGAAGCCTCGTCAGGCTCATCGATCATGACCTTCTGGAAACGACGCTCCAAAGCCTTATCCTTCTCGAAATACTGCTGGTATTCCTTCAAGGTGGTGGCACCGATGGCACGCAACTCGCCACGCGACAATGCTGGCTTCAAGATATTGGCCGCATCCATGGCGCCTTCGCCGCCGCCTGCGCCGACCAAAGTGTGGATCTCATCGATGAACAGGATGACCTCGCCATCGCTGTCGACTACCTCCTTGACGACATTCTTCAGACGTTCCTCAAACTCGCCCTTGTATTTTGCACCGGCCAGCAAAGCACCCATGTCCAAGCTGAACACCGTCTTGCTCTTCAGGTTCTCAGGCACGTCGCGGTTGACGATACGCTGGGCCAGACCCTCCACGATGGCGGTCTTACCCACACCAGGCTCACCTATTAATATAGGGTTGTTCTTGGTACGTCGGCTCAAGATCTGCAACACACGACGGATCTCCTCGTCACGGCCGATGACCGGGTCGAGCTTGCCTTGTTGGGCGAGTTCGTTCAGGTTCTTGGCGAAACGATTCAGCGAGTCGTAGTTTTGTTCGGCGTCCTGCGAGTCGACCTTTTTGCCCTTACGGAACTGCATGATGGCCTTCTCGAGTTCATCCTTGCGGATGCCTTGGTCTTTCATCATCTGCGAAGCCGAGCTGTTGCTTTCGAAGACCGCTAGCAGCAGGTGTTCGATGGAGACGTATTCGTCGCCCATCTTCTTGGCCAAAGTGATGGCGTCGTTGAAGGTCTTGCTGACCTCGGAGGAATAATACAATTCGGAGCCGCTCGTGCGCGGTTGGGTGTTAATTGCTTGATCCAGGGCATCATTCAAGCGCGAGATATTAACGCCCAACTTCTTCATCAGGTTGGGCACCAAGTAGTCGTCGCTCAGAATCATACCCTTCAGCAGGTGGAAGTTCTCCACGGTCTGGCTCTGGTGGCTTTGCGCTATCTCCTGAGCCTTCCCGATGGCTTCTTGTGATTTGATTGTGAATTGATTGATGTTCATGGTTAGTTTTCCTTTCTTGTTTTTCGGCGGTTAGGTCATCAAATATTCAGCCAACACGAACAATAGTCAATATCCGTTTTTCTTAAAACACGAATTACCAGTAATTTACCATAAATTTTCATTAATTATATATGCCAAATTGTCATTAAATCAAATAGTTAAGCATTTGATTTATGACAAAATGACAAGCTTGCAATGTCTACTTTCTAAGACTTATACGATCTGGATTGACATCCTCGAAATACTTTTTTTCTCGTCCAACTTTTCCGTTTTTCTCCGAAAACTCCTACCTTTGCCCGCATAAAATTGATCATCATCAAAGATGACATGATAAACATAATTTGACCACTATGGATAACAAAACTCCTGGCTACGTTTACATCCTGACCAACCCAAGCTTTAAAGAAGATTGGGTGAAGATTGGCAAGAGTTCGCGCCCCGTTGACGTGAGAAGTAAGGAATTGGACAACACCGCTGTCCCGCTTCCTTTCGAGATTTACGCTACAATGAAAACCATGAAGTACAACGAGGCAGAGAAGTTGGTGCACCGCTACATTGAGCGCTTCACCAATCTCCGCATCCGCGATAACCGCGAGTTCTTCAACGTGAAACCCGAAGAGGCACTTGAAATTTTCAAGGATGTCGCACTATTGCTTGAAGATGCCGTGATAGACGAAGTACACAAACGGGAATTCTTGGGTGAAGTGGCAGTGGGAAAAAAGTATATACCAGGGAAAACCCCAACTCGCAAAGAGCATTGGGTTTGGTTGGTGCCATATACAGCAAAGCTTAATGATATGGGCGCCTGCTTGGAGAAATTTGGAGAAGTGTATTGGATGCAGTTTGTGAACTATCAAGCAGGCGACACTGGATATTTGTATTTAGCTGCCCCAGACAGTTGTATCCGTTATCGCTTTGAAGTTGTGGGGCACGATTTGCCCTATACCCCAGAAATGGATCGCGAAAAGGAATACAATGCATATCGAATGGATATAGAGGCAATGAAAAAGCACAACCGTTTCGCTTTATTCCGAATGACAGGCAAGACACAAAGCAGTAGACTACGCCTCTCTAACTTAATAGACCAAGGTCTGAAGATGGCTCCACGCGGTTCACTGAAGCTGTCCAACAAGGACTATCAAGAACTACAGAAGTATATTGAGGAAAATTTTTGACCTTGCTTGCCTAGATTCCTGTCCATATCAAAACAATTATGCAAAACGAAACACAAACCGAAATACAAACTGAGGCGCAAGCCGAATCCAGAAAAACAAAATGCCTCAACTGCGGCACAGAGTTTGAAGGAAAGTACTGCCCCGAGTGCGGACAGAGCGCCGACACGGGACGGTTCACGCCGCAGTTCATCTTTGACAACCTTCGGTCTGCCATCATTGGCAATGACGGTGGAATATGGTACACCTTCAAGAGCCTATTCATTCGCCCGGGCGCAATGATCGTCGAAATCCTCAACGGCAAACGCAAGAAGTACTTCTCCCCTTTCCCGATGCTGTTTTTCATGCTGACGGTCTACATCCTGCTATTCACCCTCACAGGCAGCAAAAGCGACATGCAAACGACGGAAAAAAATCATCTTGAGACAGAGGGAGAAATCGATCCCAGCTTGGAGGAACATGCCCGAGTGGTAGTCCTAGGTATCAATGAGTTTAACAGACTAGTCGAACTGGGGTATAAGTTCTACAACAACCATTATACCGCAGTATTCATGCTGACACTTCCTTTTTTTCTTTTCGCCACAAGAGTTTTCTACGGAAAAGACAACAGGAAGCGTTATTTTCGGACAGAATATCTGGTCGCCATCGTCTATTCCATGGTGATGGAGGTCGTCTACCGTTGCATTGTCAGCATAGTCTACCTCTATTCAGCGCGTGTTTCAGAAGCCTTGGATCGGCTGGTACCCCTTGTCATCGTCGTCGCCTTTACTGCATGCTTCCATAAAATGCTTGGATTTAGCATCGGTAAGACTGCGTGGAGAAGCGTATTGGCGGTGGTATTGTATTACGTGATATTGGGAACCGTCTTATTTATAATAGGTATTGGTCTGTTCTTATATATCATTCTCATCAGGCATAAACTTGCGGCAGGAATGTGACCATAACCTTTGCCGTATTAAATTGGAGATTGTCACTGCCAATTGCAAAGCGGTTCATCGTAGTTAAATCCAATTCCTCATGGAAAACAAAAAAACAAACCGAAAAACAGGCAGAGACCCAAGCCGAAGTCAAAACCACCTAATGCCTCATCTGCGGCAAGGAGTTCGAAAAAGGTGATGGGGTTTGGCATCGTCAATTCCATCTCCAGGAGCTTGATGACCTTTGCCTTGTCTTTTCTGATGATAGCAAGTCTTGGTTTTATTACACTTACCATCATAACCTTTTGTAAGACTGGATTATAGATCCTTTATTTCGCCCGCCAGAAACCACGTGTGAACAGCAGCAGGATAGTGAAGATTTCAAGACGGCCTACAAGCATGTCGAAGGATAAAATCCATTTGGCAGCATTCGAGATGTTATCGAAATTGCCACTCGGACCCGTGATGCCCGTGCCTGGTCCATAGTTGCTGAAGCAGGTCAGGAAGGAGATGGCGCCTTCTTCCAGACTCATGCCCGCAGCCGAAAGTCCTACCACATTGAGCATAAAGACAATGAGGAACAGCGAGAAAAACGACATCACTCGCTTCAAGCTAAGATCCTCTACAATCTGTCCCGAAATCTTGACGGTGTACATACTCGACGAGTGAATCAACTCGTTCACGGTCTTTCGGATGCACTTGAACAATACGATGACACGCACCATCTTGATGCCACCACTGGTGGAACCTGCACAACCGCCCACAATCATCAATACTACTGTCGGGATGAGGAAAAGCCTACCCCATGTGTCGTAGTCGCAGTTGCTGCTCTGAAAGCCCGTGTTCGACAGTAAGGCCACCACATGGAACAATGATACGCGAATGCGATCCCACCAGGTATGCGGATGTGAGGCCAGTTGTTCTTCAGTGATGGTCCTGAAATTAGGTGCGAAATAGAAACGCATCACAAACAGCAGGGTGAAAAAGAGGATGGCCACCAGGTACCAATGCAGTTCCTCGTTACGCCGAATCACATCGAAACGGCGGTTGAACATGAAATGATACATTGCGAAGTTGATGCCCGAAAGCAGCATGAAGAGCACACAGATGTACTCAATATAATTGGAATGATAATACCCAATGCTGGCCTGATGGGTACTGAAACCGCCTGTGGCAATGGTCGTAAAGGCATGGCATACAGCGTCGAACTTATCCATAGGCCCCAAATGGTACATAATGGCGCATAGCAGCGTCAACGCGATATAGATGATCCATAACAAGCGAGAAGTGGCGCCCATGGTTGGAGCAAGCTTCTCGACGCTCAAGCCCGGTGCTTCGGCGGCAAACAGAGAGACCTTCTTCGAGCCCTTGGCCACTGAAGGGAGGAAGGCCAAGGTGAACACCACAACACCCAAACCGCCCATCCATTGTGTGATGCTACGCCAAAACAAGATGCCATGCGGTTGACTGTCAATATTGTTAAGGATGGTGGCACCTGTGGTCGAGAAGCCCGACATGGTCTCGAAGAAAGCGTCGGTGACATTGTCGACGGTGCCATTCATCAGGAAAGGCAACATGCCAAAGAAAGAAAACAAGACCCATGACAAAGCAACCACCAAAAAGGTGTCACGAATTTGCAGGGTGCCGCGTTTGCTCATGTTTCCGATGTTGTAGAACAACAAACCCACCGCGCCAGTGATAGCAGCGGTCAGGAGGAAACAAGGGGCATCGGTCTCCCCTGCCACGCGCTGATAGTGCAAAGCCACCGCAGAGGTCAACAACAGCGCCGCCGCCTCAATCAGTAACAATACACCAAACAACTTGCTTTTCATGATCTATAATAATAGTCGATTCCCTTTCGCCCATAGATACCCTCTCACCCACATGCCCACGTCGGGATGACATGAGCGAAGCAACTCTAAACTCTAAACTAAGACCACGGTTGCGCCCAGCCGTCGCCATAGTCAAAATCATCGTCGGCCTCTTCGTCGTCCTTTTCCTTATAGGAATGGTCGTCGTAAGGCTTCAGCCAATTTCTGAACTTATAGGAAGGTATCGCCGTGATCTCGCCCTCCTTCTCGGGCGAGACGGCAATGTCGATTTCATCGGCGGCCAACTCTTTCAACCATTGCTGCAATTCCGAGAAACCCATGTCGGTCACCGTATAGCCTTCCCAGTCGCCTTGGGCTGACTCGGCAGCCAATGCCTCCGACTCCCATAACGGGATATAAGGTTCGCCGTCTCCGTCTTCCAGCATGGCGAAAAAGCCTTCTTTGGCCTCAAGCAGCCACACCTTGCGTGTCTCCAGGATGGCTTTCAGGAATAATTCGAGCTTGTTTTCCATGGTTAACGTCTCTTTTGTTGTTGCTGCAATTTGGCTTGCTGTTTCTGTGCCTCTTCAAGACGCTTCATGAAGTTAGATTTCTTCTGAGGCTTTTTCTTGTTCTCCTCGATGGTGGCACGCACTTTATCCTCGTCAATCATCTTACGGAAGATGAACATCTGGATAAAAGTGATGATGTTGACCAGCATGTAGTAGTAGCTCAATCCCGAAGAGTAGTTGTTGAAGATGGCGAAGAACATGATGGGCATGAGATACATCATCCACTTCATCGGCTTCATCTGCGGGTTGCTCGAGTAGTCCATCTGCTTATTATTCACATAGGTATAGATAAGTGTGGTGATGGTCATCAAAATCGTGAACAGGCTGAGGTGGTCCATGCCGAGGAACTTAGGGAACTCAATGATGCTGTCGTAGGTCGAGAGGTCGTCGGCCCAAAGGAAGGGCTGCTGACGCAACTCGATACTGGCAGGGAAGAAACGGAAAATGGCGACAAGGATGGGGAACTGCAGCAAGGCTGGCAAGCATCCCGAAGCGGGACTCACACCGGCTTGCTTTTGCAGGTTCAACACGGCCTGCTGTTTCTTCATGGCGTCTTCTTCCTTGGGGTATTTCGCATTGATGGCTTCCATCTCAGGCTTCAAAACGCGGGTGATAGCGGATGACTTGTAGGACTTGAATGCCAAGGGGAACAATAAGGTTTTGATGAGGATGGTCAGAATCAAGATGACGATACCGTAGTTCCAGCCATAGCTGCTCAGCCAGTTGAACACAGCAATGACACCATAGTTGATCCACTTGATCAAGAAGAAGTTACCCAAGTTAATCTGGTCCTGCAAACCGATGCCGTAGCTACGCAAGGTCTTGAAGTGGTTGGGGCCGAAATAGAGCTGCATCGGGATGACGTTGGTCTCTGCCCTCATATCGTAGGGCACCTCGATATTGGCCGACATCGACTTAAAATAGCGCGGGTTATTCGACTTGCGGGTCTGCGTGGCCATGCGGGCATTCTCAAATTCATTTTTGGCTACAATCACGTTGCAGAAGAAACGCTGCTTGAACGACACCCATTTCAGTTTGCTGTTCACCGTCTGTTCGGTATCTTTCTGTTCGTTGAGATGGTCGACGTCCTTGTCGGTCAGCGAGCGATAGTAGACCGATTCACCAGCAAAACGATCGGTACTCTTCTCTTGCTTCATCAGGTCTACAGACCAATCAATGGTCATGTAGTCGGCATTGGTGGCAATCACGTCCTTCAGTCCAACGGTGCGGACGTCGAAGTCCATCATATAGTTGTCGTAACGAACCGTGTAGACATATTCAAGGTATTGGCTGGCATTGTCGGTGGGCAGACGCAAAGCAAACACGACGCTGTCGTTTTCCCCAACCGTCATGTCGCCACCCGTGTAGGGTTTGCCGTTCATGTATGGCTGGAAATAGAACTGCGAGGTGTTGACGATGCGGTTTTGCGCAAAGAACGAAAGGTCAAACTTCACCGTCTCTGGGTCGAAAGAAATCAGCGGCAGCGAGTCGTAAGTCTTGTATTCCTTCAGTTCCACCTGCTTCAAGAAACCGCCTTTGTTGGTGAAGGTCAGCTTTTGCAGCTTGTTCTCGATAGTCCAAGTCTGTTCCGCGCCATCGGCAGCAACAGCAAAGACACCGTATTTGTCGCGAAGGGTGTTTTGCACAAGTTGGGCTCTACTCAACGAGTCCAAACCTTCCAGCTGAATCGTGTCTGATTGCAGGACGGCCAATTTAACATCCGTCCGTAGACGTTCCGCCTCACGAAGCGAATCCAAGGCCATCTGCTCCAACTTCGCCTGACGTATGGAGTCTTGAATACGCTGTTGTTCAGCGAGTTGTTCTTTCGAAGGTGTCATAAAATACATCCAGCCAAAAAGGATGGCCGTGATGAGGAGAAAACCAATAAGGGTGTTTTTATTGTTCATTAGGGATATGTTTTCAAAATGAGCGGCAAAAATACAAAAAAGAACACGGATTTAACGGATTTTCACGGAAAAGGATGAAAAAAAGACACGGAACCTTGGATTGTTCCAAAGTCCCGTGTCACATAGCCACACGTTTCGCTCCTTTCGATGATGGTTCACTTGCCCACTGTGACCTTTTCGATATGCAAAGAGCCGTCTGTTGCCTTTATCCTCAGCAGATAGACGCCTTCCGACAGATGGCTCATGTCGATTTCGTTAGCGTTTTGCTCGGTCTTCACCTTTTGGCCTAATATGTTGTAGGCCGTCACTTCGGCCTCGTCAATGCCTTCAATCCTAACGATGCCATCAGTGGGGTTGGGATAAAGTAGCACTTCATAAGCCGACAAGTCGTATTCTGAAATTTCAAAATCCGAATTCTCAAACTCGGGCAATCCCGATTCATTATATATCCAGTTCCTGTATTGTGCTGGATCATCTTGTTTAATTATCCAAAGATTAAGAGCTTCAAGCAAAGTACCTGCCTCTTGACCACCGATAGTGACAGGTATATCCAAAAGACATTCTGTTCCATTCTGTACAAATCCGCTACAATTTAACGATTCCCCTTCGTTAAGACCAAATAAACCGCAAAAATATGTTCCCGGAGCCAATGCAAAGCAATTGTATGCGATGCTCCTTTCCGAGTTAACTGCGCTGATGTGACCATTATAACCATCTCCCCAATGGCTGTCTCGGTTTGACTTGTATGACTCGGTTATGTCAACATACGCATAGCAATTCTCTACTATTGCTTTATATTCATTGGCATCAGCAGTTGTTTCATTATAGCAAACGACACCTCCGTAATCTGTAACCACTTTGGGCATCACCATCCCTATAAAATAGCAATTCACCACGATAGCATCCGAGACACTCCTTTCGCAAACATTTGCCCCTACGATGCCTCCTCCTCCATTACCAAACAGATAGTTATAGCCTGTTGAAAAGTAACCACAATTCTTTACCGTTGAGTTGCGATTCTTCCCAACTATTCCACCTATGACACCGCCGCCTCCAACGCCGTTAACACCTGTACATGAAATAAAAAAACAGTTTTCAACTAGTGACAATGAATCGGAAACCCCAGCTACCGAACCTGAATACCACATCTGATCGCTTTGGCTCCTCTTGTAGGGATATAAAAACAATGCTGCATCCTTCAATACCAAATTTCGGACTATGGCATGTTGTAAATAGCCAAACAAGCCCAAGTCCGTCTTATCTTCACCGTCAGCATAAAGGGATAATTTTTCAATGCAATGTCCCATGCCATTAAATTCACCCAAAAAACGATGGTTTCGATTGCCAATAGGCGTGAAATTCATCGAATCACCACACATCGACACATCTGCCATAAGTCGAACCTTATGTCCCGCAAAACTATATGGTTCGCATCCGTTCAGTCCGTTCACCACGGAGATGAGCCACGCCAGCCCCTCGGCGGATGAGATTTCAACGTCGCCGTTTCCCAACACGATATATCCTTCAGGCTGTTCGGTCACTATCTCTGTCCAATAGGGATTGTTTCTGTTTTCGGCATCCTGTGCAACCGCCATAAACGGCAGGCAGAAAAGCAAGATAAATAGTATGTGTTTTTTCATCTAGGATTACTGGTTTTTGTTTTTGCAAAAACGGGACACAGGAGCCAAAGTCCCGTGTCCCGTGTCAAATAGTCTCGTGTCCTAAATCAATAGTAACGATAGCTCTTCACCTGACCGATGTGGCGGGCGAGGCGAACCACCTGGTTGCTGTAGCCGAACTCGTTGTCGTACCACAGATACAGGATGACGGTCTTGCCATCTTCGCTGACCTTGGTAGCCGGAGCGTCGAAGATGCAAGCGCAGCTGTCGCCGATGCCGTCGCTGCTGACGAACTCAGTGTTGCTGCTGAAGCGAATCTGCTCGATGAGGTTGCCCTCCAAGCAAGCCTTACGGAAGGCCTCGTTGACTTCCTCAACGGTGGTCTCGCGCTCAAGGTCGAGGGCGAGCACTGCCAAGGAAACATCAGGCGTAGGCACACGCACGGCGTTGCTTGTCAGTTTGCCCTTCAGTTCGGGGATGGCCTTGGCAGCGGCCTTGCCAGCACCCGTCTCGGTGATAACCATGTTCAACGGGGCCGAACGACCACGACGCTCTTTCTTGTGGTAGTTGTCCAGAAGGTTCTGGTCGTTGGTGTAGCTGTGGATGGTCTCGATGTGACCCTTCACAATGCCGAAGTTTTTCAGCATGACTTCCAGACCGGGAACGATGGCGTTGGTGGTGCAGCTGGCAGCTGAGAAGATGGTCTCGTTCTCGAGGTCGAGCGTGTCTTGGTTGACACCGTAAACCACATTCGGGATGTCGCCCTTACCGGGAGCGGTGAGCAGCACCTTGGCCACACCCTTGGCTTGTAGGTGACGTGACAAGGACTCTCTGTCACGGAAGGCACCCGTGTTGTCGATAAGCAAGGCATCGTTGATACCGTACTGTGTGTAGTCGAGGTCCTCGGGGTTCTTGCTTTCGAGGAAGAGAATCTTCTGGCCGTTAACCATCATGGCATTTTCACCCGGAACGGGCGTGCAAACGCCGTGGAAATAACGGTGCACCGAGTCGGTACGGAACAGGTTGATACGCTTCAGGATGTCCTCGGGTGAGTTCTTACGGGTGACAATAGCACGGACGCGGAGTGCATCGCCGCGGCCTGCCATTTCTGTCATTTCACGGCAAAGGATACGTCCGATACGGCCGAAACCGTAGAGGATAACGTCCTGCACCTTGTTGCTGCGCGGATTGGCGTCGATGATGTAGTTGAGCTTGTCGCGCACAAAAGCGGTCACGTTGTTATTGTACTTTTCTTTCTCATCCGTCCACTCCGAATTGAGACGACCGAGGTCGATACGGGCAGGAGCCAGATTCTCGGCAAGAAGGGCCTTGGCGATGAGTAACGAGTCCTGCACACGCACTGGCTTGTTCAACACAGTGGATGCACGGAGGTGCTTGTTCAGGATCTTACCCGAACCGCGGTTGACCAACAGCGAACGCAACATAATGAGCTCCACTGACTTGTCGTACCACAATCTACCAACGATGTTGATGAGTTCGTTGGCAGCTTTTTCATTTTCATTCCATGCCTTCAAAGAGGTTTCGAAATTGTCATTGTTCATACTTGTACTTTTTATTCAACAATAGGTTTGATTCGTTAGAATGTGGCAAAGTTAGGGATATTTTCTTTGCAAGCAAGAGAAAACGCACAAAAAATTTTAATTTCATATTATTCGGGGAAAAAAATTCGAAAAACTTATTTCTTATGTAATGTTTTTGCACCTATTTTGTATTTTTGCCGAAAATTATACTTGAATATGGACAAAAGCGATTGTTTATACACCTCCTATCTGAGCATTCTGAAAGAGGAACTCGTGCCCGCCATGGGCTGCACCGAACCTATCTGTCTGGCCTACGCTGCCGCCAAAGCGCATGAAATCCTTGGCGAAATGCCCAAACGCGTGGAAATCAAGGCTAGCGGCAACATCATCAAGAACGTGAAAAGCGTCATCGTGCCCAACACCAAGGGCATGAAAGGCTTGAAAGCCTCTGTCGCTGCAGGCATCGTGGCCGGCAACCCCAAGAAAGCCTTGGAGGTCATAGCAGAAGTGACTCCAGAACAGAAAAAAGAAATCGCTGATTTCTTGGACAACACGCTGATGACCATCATCCCGTTGAATGTCATCGCCCAACTTGACGTCACTGTCACCTTATATAATGAGGAGCACTCCGCCAGCGTGCGCATCGCAGGGTTCCACACCAACATCGTGAAGATGGAGAAAGACGACCAGGTGCTCTTCGACTCAGGCTACGCCGACTCGGGCGCCACCAAGCTCACCGACCGCAAGTGCCTCAACATGAAGAGCATCTTTGACTTCGCCAACTCAGTGGATATCGAAGACCTTAAGCCCATCATCCAACCACAAATTGAATGCAACAAGGCCATTTCGATGGAAGGCCTCAACAACAACTGGGGTGCCAACATCGGCAGCACCATCATGAGCTTCGGCACTGATGTTCGCATCAAGGCAAGAGCTTGGGCAGCAGCTGGTTCTGATGCCAGGATGAGCGGATGCGAGATGCCCGTCATCATCAACTCAGGCAGTGGCAACCAAGGCATGACCGTCAGCCTTCCCATCCTCGCCTATGCTGAGGAATACCACATTGATGATGACCGTGTCTATCGCGCCGTGGCTTTATCTAACCTTGTGGCCATTCACCAGAAGACGGGTATCGGCAGACTTTCCGCTTATTGTGGCGCTGTCAGTGCAGGTTGCGCCTCGGGCTGTGGCATCGCCTACCTCATGGGTGAGCCGCTCCACATCATCGAGCACACATTAGAGAATGCTTTGGGTATCGCTGCTGGCATCGTCTGCGACGGCGCCAAGCCTTCCTGTGCGGGCAAAATCGCCCTTTCGGTGGAAGCAGGCATCCTCGGCTACGAGATGAGCAAGCAAGACGACAACCTCCTTGGTGGCGATGGCATCATCGGCAGAGACGTGGAAGAGACCATCGACCACATCGGTCGTTTGGGTCGCAACGGCATGAAGGAGACCGACGTCGAAATCCTGAAAATCATGGTGGAATAAGCATCGCACTTCCACATTCTTATAGTTATTTTTCATTTAGTTATCAACAACTCATGTTGAAAAGTTGTTGATAACTTATTGTTATCCCAACAATCCAATCAAAGACATTTTCCTAATTTTGGAATTTGTCTAATATAGGCTTTGTTTTGGATTAAATAATTAAGTATCAAATAATTAAAATCTTATCAAATGAAACGAACTTTTACATTAATGTTGACAGCGTTTTTGCTGTTGACGGGAATTTCGCTATGGGGTCAGTTGCGAACTGAAGCTTCCATCGACTTTTCCGAACAAGGGTATGAAAATTCTCAAGACATGGATGGAGTTGTCATTACTATTGATGAAAACGTCACTGTCATGTTCAACAAAGCGTCAGGAAACAATAGTCCCAAGTATTACAATACTGGCACCGCCATTCGTGCATACGGAGGAAACAATTTCATCGTATCTTCCACAGGCACAATAAGCTCCATCACCCTTACTTTTGGTTCAGGAGACGGTAATAACGAAATTATTACCGAAGTAGGATCTTTCGAATCCCCGACATGGACTGGCAGCGAATCGGAAGTCACCTTCACCATTGGAGGCACTTCAGGCCACCGTCGTATCAGAGCCATCGATGTGGTATATTCGTCAGGAGGCGCTCCTCAACAATACGTAGCCATGCCGACCTTCAATCCTGAATCGGGAGTCTACTATGAGCCTCAAAACGTTACCATTGGTTGCGAAACGGAAGGTGCTACCATCCACTACACTACTGATGGCAATACTCCAACCGAAGAAAGCCCTGTCTATAATTCCCCACTGTCCATTAATGTAACCACTACTGTTAAGGCAAAAGCATGGAAGACGGGGTATCAGCCCAGTCCAGTGGCCACCGCAACCTATTCCATCACCAACCTCATCACCATCGCCGAGGCACGAGCCTTAGCCGTTAATGAATACGCTTTGGTGCAAGGCATCGTGACCTTTGTCGATGGACGCAATGTCTACATCCAAGATGCCACAGGAGGCATTTGTCTTTTCCTCAACAATAATACCGTCCCTTCCGAGTTGGCGCTTGGCGACATGGTGCAAGCCTACGGTAAACGCGCCAATTACAACGGTCTTGCCGAATTAAGCAATATCAACGGCGGCAACAGCGACGAGTTCGTCATCCTCTCTTCAGGTAACACTTTGCCCCTCGTTGTTAAGACCATCGCTGAAATCAATGAAGGCGGTGCCGATGCCCTGCAGTGCACCCGTGTAAAGATCGAGGAAGCCACCATCGGTGCCATCAACACCAGCGGCAACACCCCTCTTACGCAAGGCGAAAACAGCATCAACATCTATAAAGTTCCTGAATTGACCAACATCGAAGAAGGCGACGAGGTTGATGTCATCGGCGTGGTCGGTTATTTCAATGCCGCACAAATCAGAGTCGCATACGCCTCTGATGTCGTATTGAGCGAAACACCTGTCATTCCTGACCCAGAGTTGACTGTTTCCGCAACCGAGCTCAACGATTTCAGATATACATTCGGCGAAGGTCCTTCGGCTCCAAAAAATTTCACCATTTCTGGTGTTAACCTTACTGATGACGTGACCCTGACCGCTCCTCAAAACTACCAGTTGAGCCTTAATCCTGAAAACGGCTATTTTGACACAGATGAACTCTCACCTGTCGGAGGCACGTTGAATGAGACTACAGTTTACATCAGATTGAAAGCCGGACTGGAAGTAGGAAACTATTCGGGCAACTTGACCATCGTTTCGGGCGGCCTCAGTCACAACATTGCTCTTTCCGGCATGGTCGACGAAATACCTGTCGTCACCATGACAATTGCCGAGGCTCGCGCTTTAAACAACGGCCAATTTGCACAGGTGGAAGGCACCGTCATCTTTATTGACGGTCGCAACGTCTATATCCAAGATGAAACAGCTGGTATCGACCTTTACCTCAATTCAAACACCGTTCCCAGTGGTCTTGCAGTGGGTGACAATGTGCGCGCCTACGGTAGCAAGACCGTTTATAAAGGTCTCGTCGAACTATCCGGCATCAACGGAAACAATGCCGACGAATTCTCGGTACTCTCCCATAACAACACCCTGCCATTGGCAGTAAAGACCATCGCTGAAATCAATAGTGACTTCGGCGGTGTCAACCTGCTGCAATCCACCCGAGTGAAGATAGAGGAGGCCATCATCGGTGCTATCAACCCGAGCGGCACCACAGTCATCAGCCAAGATGGCAACAGCCTCAACATCTATCTCATGCCTATCGTTGAAGGCTTAGCGCAAGGTGATGAGGTGACCGTCACAGGTGTTATCGGATGCTACAACACCCCACAGCTTCGAATCGCCAACGCCGATGACGTGACGTTCGGCCATCAGCCCATCCTGACAGCCAACCCGAACTCAATTAGCGGTCTGACCTACGACTACGAAAGCGGCGGTCCCTCCGAAATTGCCAGCTTCGTTCTCGAAGGCAACTACTTGGTTGGCAACGTCAGTGTCTATCCCACTGAGAATTTTGAAGTTTCCACGTTTGCTGGCGAAGGCTTCTTCCCCGAGAATCCAGCGATGATTTACATTCCCGAGACCAATCATTTCGACAACCTCAACATTTATGTTAGGATGAAAGCTGGCCTTGAAGGCGGCACCTATGACGAACAAATTGCCATTGCTTCACCTGATGCCGACACCTTATTTGTAAGCATCACGGGCACCGTTACTGGAGGCACTCCCACTCCTCCCGACCCACCTACTCCACCCACCCCAGGCGATGGCAACTATGTCCGCATTAACGATTTGAGTACCCTCACTGCAGGCAGCTATGTAATCTTCGCCGCACGTTTCGACGAAAATGCCAACGACTATTACGCCATGAGCAACAGTTCGTCGGGCAAGCCCACGGGCGTGCTGTTCACCTCCGCCACTGCTGATGAAAACGAAGTCCTGCCCGCCTCCATCGTCGATGAAGAAACCAGCTACTATTGGATTGTGGGAGTGACGGACAACGGCTACACCTTCACCAACGCCGCTGGCGAACTCATTGGTTACTCCACTAGCACCAACTTCGCCACAGACGTAAACACCGAGTGGACCATCGAGTTTGGCACAGCTGGCAATGAAGCCATGGTGCCCAACTACGCCGGATTCCTCATCAGCAACGTGAACAATTCCGTGAGACATTTTGCTTTAAACAGCAACCACAACTTCGGCCCGTACCACACCAACAACTTCAACAACAGTGGTTACAACTTCTATCTCGACCTCTTCGTGAAGACTGAAGGCGGTGAGCCGCCCGTCCCACCCACTCCTACGGTGGCCACACCTACCTTCTCGCCTGCAGCAGGCACTTATACTGAAGCGCAGAATGTGAGCATCACATGCGCAACCGACGGTGCTACCATCTATTACAGCACAGTATCAGAAAACGGTCCTTGGACAGAATACACCGAAGCCATCGCCGTGGAGGAAAGCGTGACAATTTGGGCATATGCGGAGAAGGACGGCTACAATAACAGCGACGTCGCCAGTGCGACTTACACCATCCAAAGCGGCGGAGGTACCATGGTCACCATCTTCAATCAAGACTGGGAAGGCGAGATGAACGGCTGGACCTTCGTTACTGTTGAAGGCAATAAGCCATGGACTGTAAGTCAGTACCAAGGCAACCACTATGCTTACGCTAACGGTTACAACGGCGGCGTCAACGAGCAATGGTGCATCTCGCCCGGCTTCAATATGCAAGATTACGGTGAGGTGTATCTAACGTTCAGAAATGCAAAGAACTACACAGGCCCGGATTTGGAACTAAAATACTCAACCAACTATGACGGTGTTGATCCGACAACCGCCACATGGTGGACGTTTGATTTCAATAAGTCGCCAGGTTCTTACACTTGGGTTGAGTCGGGCGAAATACCGATTAGTATCACCCCCTATCCTGCCCACGACTGCTACATTGCTTTCAAATACACCTCAACCGAAACCGAGGCTGCCGCATGGGAGGTTGACGACATCATGCTTGTGGGAACCTCCTATGTGCCTAATCTCACTGTAACGCCAAGCTCATTGTCAGGCTTTACGCATGTGGTTGGCGAAGGCCCTTCAGCATCGCAACACTTCACTTTGTCGGGTGTCAACATCGGCCCTGCCCCTGGCGGCTCAACGGGTAGCATCATCATTCAGTCCAGTGAAAATGAATTCGAGGTATCTCTCGACAACGAGACATTCTCATGGCAGGTTGACATTGATGGTATTAACGGCACGCTGGAACCGACCCCAATTTATGTGAGAATGAATGGTCCTGCGGTCGGACAATACACAGGAACTATTGAGATCTATGCTTCTTCATCCGACGAAGCCACCGTTTCTTTAAGCGGCACAGTCACTCCTCAACCCGTGCCTGGCGATGATTATGTACGAATCACCGACATGAGCCAACTTGTTGACGGTAACCGCATCGTCTTTGCCGCCCGCTTCGACGAAAATGCCTCTGACTACTACGCCATGAGCAATGCCGCTTCGGGCAAGCCCGAAGGCGTACTGTTCACCTCCGCCTTTAACGGCAGCGACGAAATCCTTCCCTCCTCCATCCTTAACGAAGAGGACAATTTCTATTGGACAGTGAATGTCACCGCTGACGGCTACACCTTCACCAACGCTAACGGCGAACTGATTGGCTACTCCTCAAGCACCAACTTCTCCCCCAATGGCGACAACACGGTGTGGAGCATAGAAATCGGCACTTCAGAAGAGACTGCCATGGTTCCCAACTACACGGGCTTCGTTATTGGCAACGTGAACAATCCTAATAGGGCCTTTGCTTTGAATGGCAGCCACAACTTCGGTGCCTACCACATCCAGAACATGGCTAGTGAAACCTACAACTTCTTCCTCGACATCTTCATGCAAGGCGAAGGCGGCTCATGCACCGTGGCGGCTCCGACCTTCAGTCCCGCAGGCGGCACTTATTATGAAGCCCAAAATGTGAGCATCAATTGTAGTACCCCAGGTGCCAACATTTATTACAGCACAATTTCAGAGAACGGTCCTTGGGTACCCTACTCAAGCCACATCACTGTTGACGAGAACATGACCATTTGGGCTTACGCTGAGTTGGAAGGCTGCAACGACAGCCCCGTGGTGAGTGCAGAATATGTCATCCAAGCTGGCCTTACCATCATCTTCAACCAAGACTGGGAGGAAGACTGGCACGGTTGGACTGAACGCTGTGTATATGGCGACTCGCTATGGCGCATTGCTTCCTACCAAGGCAACCATTATGCCTATGCCAACGGATACAACCATCCTGCCACAGAGGATTGGCTCATCTCACCCGCTTTCGACCTCGATAGCTACAACAACGTGGTACTGACCTTCCTCACCGCCAAGAACTACACTGGAGATAGTCTCCGCGTGTATTTCTCCAACGACTACGACGGTCAAGACCCGACCACTGCTACATGGCAAGAACTCGAATGCGAACTCTCACAAGGCAGTTGGAACTGGGTTGAGTCGGGTGAAATCAGCCTCGATGAATTCAGTGGCTCGAACTGCTACATCGGTTTCAAGTACACTTGCACCGATGAAGAGGCTGCTGGCTGGGAAGTCGACGACATCATGCTTGCCGCAGGCGGAGGCGCAACGCCCATCCCGACTTTGACAGCCATACCTAATTCTCTTAGCGGCTTCAACTATGTGGTAGGTAACGGACCATCAGCCTCACAGAGTTACACCCTTACTGGCGCCAACCTCGAAGGCGAAGGTAGCATTTCGGTCACGGTAGAAGGAAACTTCGAAATCTCCAGAAACAATGAGACTTTTGATAACGAACCGATCGAGCTTCCCTATACTGACGGTCAAATCACTGAAACCATTTATGTTCGTATGATCGAAGGTCTCGAAGTCGGCACATACACAGGCAGCATTACCAATGAAGGTGGTGGAGCAACCGCTACTGTCAGCCTTTCGGGTACTGTCTACGACGATAACGAACCTTACATCACTGCCGCTATGCCACTTTACATACAAGGCAATAACGGCTCGAACAACGACCGTGTTCCCGTGGCTATCCAAGTCACGTTGCTTAACCTTGAACCGAATACCACCTATCGTTACACCAACCAATTGGTTGACGGCAACGACGGACCCGAAACGGCTGGTGCAGGCAATGTGATTTACGTCAATGACGAAGGTTTCTACCGTTCCACCAGTCCAAGCCTTGAAACAGAAGGCAACTATGGTGAGTTCACAACAAGCTCTAATGGTAGCCAAATCGTATGGTTTATGAACGAGCCTACAGCTAATGCCCGTTTCACTCCTGGCAACCATGTCTATCTACGCATCCGTATTAACGATGGTCACGATGGTACAGAAGTGGCTAATACATTCACCACTGATGAATATGCCACTGTGCTTAACTTTGGCACCGAAAACGATGAATATAGCGGTTCCGCTTTCTATGTGAAGAGCGAAGAAGCTCCTATGAGCTTCGCCATGCTGTTGTCTGATGCAAACGACCTCCGTCCGCTTTATTCCACCAGCATCGAAACGACTGGTGTCGACTATGGTAACATCAACCAATATGCCGACTTCTACAAGGAAGAGGTTGCTGGCAATGACGGTTGGTTCGGTGGCATCCTTCCCAACGTGAATCCAAATGGCATCAACCGCATTTTGATCTGGGATCTCTACAGTTACTCACTTAATGAATACCTCACCGAAAACGGAGAGTGGTATCCAAACGCCAACACCGTCAACCCGACAAATGGCTTGGATGAGCCCATCTTCATCGACCTCACCTATGATGGTGTTGAAGAAACGGTTGAGTCAAACGTGAAGGTCTGGAGCGCCGACCATGAATTTGTAATCGAAAACGGCGACAATGCCCATTATAACATGACCGTGTACAACATCCTCGGACAGCCCATGATAATGAAGCAGATCAACGCGGGCAGCACTGAGTGCATCAGCCACAGCCTTGCCACGGGCGTCTACATCATCAGTTTGCAAAACAACCAGAACGCAGTTTCTGTAAAAGTAATAGTAAAGTAATAATAGTTAGGTAAGTAATTCTTCCCTTCGGGGAAACGAAAAGTCCGGGAGCTGCTCTCGGACTTTTTTATTGTGGTAATGTTGCAAAAAAGATGAAGAAGACACGTCATTCCCTTGGAATCTATACCTTCTTCATCTTTTTAATGTAACTTTGTCCTCTTAATCAAGTAGCTCGTCAACACTTGGTTATAATCCTTATTAATATCAGCCTCAACGTAGTCTATTTGGTACTGATAACAATGATGCAGCAAAGCCTCCTTGCGCTCAGTCATAATCTTTTTGTAGGTTTCCTGTACCTCAATGGGATTAAGTTTCAGCACGTCGCCCGACTCCAAATCGACGAAACGGTACGGACGATTCTCAAAGTCTAGGTTCTGCTCCAGATTGCTGTCAAAGACGTGGAACAGGATGACCTCATGCTTATTATATTTAAGGTGTTCCAAGGCCTCAAACATCGGCTTGTAATCGTCGAGGCCATCCAGCATGTCGGTAAAAATCACCACAAGACTGCGACGATGCGTCATCTCAGCAATTTGGTGCAGGCACTGCGGCGTCGAGGTCGTCTTGCGGTTGTTTTTATCGTAGGTGTCAATCAGTTTCTCCAGCTCGGTATAGATCAACTTGTTGTGCACATTCGATGACTTGGCTGGCTCATGAAACGCAATTGTCTCATCAAACAAGTCCAAGCCCACGGCATCGCGCTGGCGACGCATCAACTCCATGAGCGAGGCAGCGGCATAAATGGAGAAAAAGAGTTTGTTGGGATGCTCGAAGTCAATCTTTTGTCTCACGGGGAAGCACATGCTCGAGCTTTGGTCGATGACCAGCTGGCAGCGCAGATTGGTCTCCTCCTCGTAGCGTTTCACGAAGAGCTTCTCGGTGCGGCCATAGAGTTTCCAGTCGATATGGCGGATGGGTTCGCCTGTGTTGTAAAGGCGATGCTCGGCAAACTCCACAGAAAAGCCATGGAAGGGACTCTTATGTAAACCCGTGATGAATCCCTCCACGATTTGCCGTGCCAAGAACTCCAAGCTGCCGAATTGCGTCAGCCGGTTCCTATCGATTGAAAAGCCCAAAAGATAATGCTGAATTAAGAATGCAGAATGTTGAATTAAGAATGCCTATTCTGCATTCTGCATTCTACATTCTGCATTACAAATTACTTACTTAAAAGAGTTTCTCTAACTTCTCCACGAACACCTTCTTGGGAGCGGCGCCTACGTTCTTGTCGACGGGTTGACCACCCTTAAAGAAAAGGACGGTAGGGATGTTCATGATGCCGAACTTGGCGGCGGTGCCAGGGCATTCCTCAACGTCGCATTTCACGGCAACCACTTTGCCTGCATATTCTTCTGAGAGTTCTTCGACGATGGGTTCCACTTTCTTGCAAGGGCCACACCATGTAGCGCCAAAGTCCACCATCACAGGGAGTTCCGATTTCAGGACGACTTCTTCAAAACGGTCGTCAGTCATTTGAATTACTGCCATAGTCTTTAGTCTGTTTAGTTTATAGATTTGTTACTACTCATTTTCGGTCTGCAAAGATACAAATATTCTTT
>JAEEGH010005527.1_pt1 | contig 31660 bp, 26 predicted proteins | sample 9134181 | NCBI WGS metagenome assembly JAEEGH01 (sample SAMN16246544, study PRJNA631951) | gut metagenome | biome: gut microbiome; feature: rumen; material: DP-attached | host: Bos | place: Iran: Karaj | collected 2018-10
GAAGGCGCAACGTTCACTCCCAAGGAGAAGATGCCACGTGTGATGACCTACGGAAAGGTTCTCACCGAACCCGACGAACTGGCTGACGTGCGTGGTGCTGTCGTGGCCGACTACCAGACGCTCCTCGAGGAGATTTGGGTAGAGGAGCTTCGCAAGAAGTTCGATGTGAAGATCAATTGGAAAGAACTGAACAAACTGAGATAATTTAGAATGAAGAGACGATTATTGACACTGGCAGTCATCCTCGTTGGAGGACTGCAACTGATGGCACAGGAAGCCGAAAACATCATCGACGAGATCATCTGGGTGGTGGGCGACGAAGCCATTCTTCGCAGCGAAGTGGAGAATGAGCGCAAGCGTATGCTCTACCAGGGTGAGAAGATCGATGGCGACCCCTATGGCGTCATCCCCGAGCAGATGGCCATCCAGAAGCTCTTCATCAACCAGGCTATCATCGACTCCATTGAAGTGAGCGACGAACAGGTTGAGGCACAGGTCGATGCACAGATGAATATGTTCATCGCTCAGATTGGCTCGAAGGAGAAACTCGAGGAGTACCTCGAGAAACCCATCAGCCAGTTGCGCAGCGAATGGCGAACCGGCATTCGCAACAATGGCATCATGCAGCAGATGCAGCAGAAACTTGTCGAGGATGTGACCATCACGCCCAGCGAGGTGCGTCTTTATTTCGAACGTCTGCCGAAGGATAGCATCCCGTTCATCGAGACTCAGGTCGAAGTGCAGATCATCACCCTTCAACCCCAGGTGAGCAAGCAGCAGGTCGATGAGATCAAGAATCGTCTGCGTGACTTCACCAATCGTGTCAATTCGGGCGAGTCGGAGTTCTCGACCCTCGCCATCCTTTACAGCGAAGACCCGGGCAGTGCTGCCATGGGCGGCGAGTTGGGCTTCAAGGCAAAGGGTGCTTATGTGCCCGAGTTCTCGGCCGTGGCCTTCCAGCTTACCGAGCCAGGCAAGGTGTCGAAGGTTGTCGAGACCGAATTCGGCTATCACATCATCCAGCTCATCGAACGTCGTGGCGACCGTGCCAACTTCCGCCATATCCTTCTTACCCCGAAGGTGAGCGCCAAGGAACTCACCGATGCGCGTGCCCGAATGGACACGCTGCGTATGGACCTCGATTCGGCCAAGTTCACTTTCGAAGAAGCAGCCCGTTATCTGTCGAGCGACAAGAACACGCGCAACAGCGGTGGTATGATGACCAGTGAACGCAGTGGCGCTGCTCGTATGACGATGGACGAACTTCCTGCCGAGGTGGCTCGTGTGGTAGCCCGTATGGAGGTGGGTGAGATTTCGAAGCCTTTCGTCATGAAGGACAGCAAGACGAGCCGCGACCAGGTGGCTATCGTCAAGTTGAAGCGTCGCATCCCGGGCCACAAGGCCACCTATTACGACGACTACCAGACGGTGAAGGAGATCTACGAACAGCATCTGCATCAGGAGATCATCGAGAACTTCATCCGCGAGAAGCAGAAGACCACTTATGTGCGCATCAAGCCAGGGTGGGAGAAATACGATTTCAAGTATCCCGGATGGGGACAGCGTGAATAAAGGTTCCCAACAAGCAATATTTCTTTGAAGAAAGCAAGAAACGGCATATTGACACTTATGATCGTGGCACTGACCACGGCGTTAGGTCTTGCGCAGCAGCAACAATCGCAGCCGCGCAAGATTTACCTGCTTCATGCCAATACGCTGAGTTACGACAAGCGCGAGGATCCCGACCGACAAACACTTCGCGGTGATGTGCAGTTCCGACAGGACTCTTGCTATATGTATTGCGATTCGGCCTATTTCTATGAGAACTCCAACTCGATGGCTGCTTTCGGCAATGTGAAGATGCGGCAGAGCGATACGCTCTTCGTCTATTGCGACTCGATGTTCTACGACGGCGATGCGATGTTTGGCGAACTCTACGACAATGTGCATCTGATCCATCGCAGCAAGACGGCCAACACCAACCTCTACACAAGTTACATGACCTACGATCGTGAGGTGGAGGAGGCCAACTATCCCGACCGGGGAATCATGGTCGATTCGCTGGTGCATCTGCGCAGTCTGGTCGGCTGGTATTATCCGCAGCAGAAACTGGCTTTCTTCCAATACGATGTGGAGGGCAGGACCTACGAACGCAACGATCAATGGAAGAGTGTGGGCAGTATGCCGCCGCCCGACTATTATCCCAACGACGAGATTCTCACTCCCCAGTTCATGCTTTTCAGCGACACGCTTCGCTACGATTTCCGAAACGATCTGGCCACTGTGCTGGGTCCTTCGCGCATCGTCAACGACTCTTCCACCGTACATACACGCCGAGGGCATTTCAACACAAAGACCGAACTCGCCAACCTCTACGAACGTTCGTGGATCGAAAGTCCCGGACGATATGCGATTGCCGACACATTGTTCTATAATGTGAAGGAAGGCTATGGCGAGGCGTGGGGCGACATCTACGCCATCGATACCCTCGACAATATGGCGATGAAGGGCGACTATGCCTACTACATCGAGAGCGACTCGGTGCCCCAGATGGGCTACATCACCGGCCATGCCCTGGCCATGGAGTTCAGCAGCGGCGATACGCTCTACCTGCATGCCGATACGTTGCGTGCCTACACCATCATCGATCATGTCCTGGCCGACACTTTGTCCCATACCGAGGCCATCGATACGCTTGGCAACACCCAGCTGGTGATTGACAGCATCATGCCCGAACACAATGATACGTTGCGTTATATGCATGCCTACCATGGTGTGCGCTATTACCGCAGCGACCTGCAGGGCGTCTGCGACTCGCTCATCTATTCGGCACGCGATTCCCTTGCCACGTTCATGGGCAATCCGGTGATGTGGAACAACCAGTATCAGATTCGTGGCGACTCGATCTTTGCCATTGTCACTCGCGAAGGCATCCATCGTGCGATGATTCATCCCAATGCCTTCCTCACGCAAAGCCACGACGAGAGCCTGGCTGTCAATTCCGACACGCTCAGCGAAGCACAGCGTAAGGCACTGCGCATCGACTCGCTCCATTACGACCAGATATTGGGACGCGACCTTGTCTGCTATTTCGATTCGGGCAAGGTGAGCCGTTTGGACATGAGCGGCAATGTGCAGATCATCTATTATCCCGAGGAGAAGGACAAGACACTCATCGGCCTCAATCAGATGATAGGCAACTACCTGACAGTGTGGTTCAAGAACCAGAAGATGGAGAAGTTGAAACTTTGGCCACAGGTTGTCGGCTCCTTGACTCCCAAACAGTTGGTGACCGATGATATACTCTATCTCGAGAACTTCCGATGGATGGCATATCTTCGTCCGGCAGGCCCCAAGGACGTGTTCCGTGGCATCGAGATGAAGAAGGAGGACATTATCGAAATACCTCGCTTGTTTAACGACGATGAGTTGAATGGTTATTAGGAAAACGAAAAAATAGACTAACTATTATGGCATCGATATTCAGTACGAACAAACCCAAGCGCTTTGAGCACATCAGTCATTTCACCAAGAATGAGCGCAAGCAGTGGCTTGAAGCTCGTGTGCGCAAGGTGAAGCGTGAGATGGGCGAACTGCCCGACGAGGAGTTGAAGGCCGAGGAAATCATCCGCGGCACCTTTATCCAGGGCACCACGCACCTCAAACGTCGCAAGGAGAAGGAGGAGGCCGATGGCGAACAGGGCAACAATCGTTACATCAAGCTTGCTGTGGCGATTGTGGTCATGGTCATCATCTTCGTTTATCTTATCAAGTCAATCTGATTCCTGGCATGGATATCATCCATCTTCTTCCCGATTCAGTTGCCAATCAGATAGCCGCTGGCGAAGTGGTTCAGCGTCCTGCGAGCGTTGTCAAGGAACTCCTTGAGAACAGCATCGACGCACACGCCACCGAGATACAGGTTGTGCTGCGCGAGGCGGGTCGTGAACTCATCCAGGTCATCGACAACGGCATCGGAATGAGTCCTGCCGATGCCCGAATGGCTTTCGAGAAGCATGCCACCTCGAAGATTCAGCAGGCTGCCGACCTCTTCGACCTTCATACGATGGGTTTCCGAGGCGAAGCCCTGGCGTCGGTGGCTGCTGTCGCCGAGGTCGAACTGCGTACACGTCGCCGCGACGATGAGGCTGGCGTTCTGATTGCCTTGGCTGGAAGCCAGGTGCAGCGTCAGGAGTCCTGTGCCTGTCCGGCGGGTGCCAATTTCCAGGTGCGTAATCTCTTTTATAATGTGCCGGCTCGAAGGAAGTTCCTCAAAAGCAACCAGACCGAGCTTTCGAACATCATGCAGGAGATACAGCACGTGGCTCTGGCGCATCCCCAGGTCGAGATCACGGTGACGCACAACGATGCTGTGATACTGCAACTCACTGCCGGCTCGCACAAGCAGCGCATCGTGCAGCTTTTCAGCAAGAGCCTTTCGCAGCAACTGCTGCCCCTCCAGGTCGAGAACGACCTGATGGATATCTCGGGCTTCGTGGGTGCTCCCGAAGGAGCTCGAAAGAAAGGTGCCTTGCAGTTCTTCTTCGTCAATGGTCGTTTCATGAAGCACCCCTATTTCCACAAGGCGGTGCTCGAATGTTTCCAGGACCTGATTCCCGAAGGGACGCAACCCAACTACTTCATCTACTTGCAGGTCGATCCGCAAAGCATCGATGTCAATATCCACCCGACAAAGACCGAGATCAAGTTCGAGAACGAGTCGGCACGCTGGCACATCCTGATGGCCACCATCCGTGAGGCTTTGGGCAAATACAATGCCGTGCCGACCATCGATTTCGACCAGGCTGATGCACCCGAAGTGGAGCCGCAGTACTTGCCTGGACGTACATCGACCAGCGAACCCCGTCCCCGTTTCGACGACTATAATCCTTTCCGTCAGCAGCCTGCTGCCCATTGGGAGTCGCTCTACGAAGACTTTCGCAAGGAGGAAGCTCAGGGCGAGGAACTGCCTTCGAGGATGGAGAGCTCGCTGCCTTCGCGTTTCGACCAAAGGACCATTCCTGCCGACGAAGGCATGGAACTGCCCAGTGCTATGGACCTGATGAGTGGCCTTTCCGACGACGAGAAGCCGCAATCCACCAAGCGCGTGCAGTATCTGCAGGTCGGCAATCGTTACATTGTCGGCAATACACGCGGCGGCATGCTGCTCATCGACCAGCATCGTGCCCACTTGTGCATCCTCTATGATCGCTATCATACGCAGATCAGCAATCGCCAGGGTTTGACCCAGCATGAACTCTTCCCCGAGATGATTGAGGTGTCGCCGGCCGACGAGCCGCATTTGCAGGCCATCCTTCCCGAACTCAGTTACCTGGGCTTCGAGCTCGACAACCTCGGAGGAGGCAGTTACGCCGTCAATGGCAAGCCTGCTTCGCTCGATAGTTCGGTCAATATCCACGAGCTTATGCTCCAGATGATCGAGGCAGCTCGCGAGGAGGTTCATGGCGTGGGCGAAGACCTCGACCGCCGTCTTGCCCTGCGTCTCGCCAAGGCGCAGGCTATCCCCTACGGACGTCAGATAGGGGAGGAGGAGATGCAGCAGCTCGTCGAGACCCTGCTGGCATTGCCCGAACATCAGATGACTCCCGATGGGCATCCTGTGATGACGTTGGTGTCCAACGATGAGTTGGCTTCACATTTGTAAATAGAAATAACTATATATATGAAATACGGTATTTGTCTCCAACCTTATATCCCTATGCGTGCCTCGGCTGCCGAACAGTCCGAGATGACCAATCAGCTCATTTTCGGTGATACCTTCCAGATCCTCGAGGAGATTCCGCGCTGGTACCGCGTCATTCGCGACTGCGACAACTACGAAGGCTGGATCGACTGGAAGACGGCCACCCTGATCGATCAGATCGAGTATCGTCGTTTCCTCGATCTCACCCCCGAGGCTCCTCTGCTTCGCCAGCCCTTCAATCCCGTACAGCGCACCGAGCATGGTCAGTCGGGTTCTGCCCATCTTTCATGGGGCAGCCGCATCTTCGACCTCGACGAGACGGGCATCACCTTCCGTATGCATGGCATTCGTTTCGATGTGCCGTCGATGAGCTATGTGCAGCCTGTCCACGCCAGTTCGATGTCGCGCAAGGCCTTGACCAAGTATGTCATCCAGCAGGCTCAGATGCTCCTCAACACGCCTTATCTCTGGGGCGGCGTTTCGGCAGGTGGTGTCGATTGTTCGGGCTTCATCCAGACACTCTTCCGCTTCATCGGCATCGATATGCCGCGCAATGCTTCGCAGCAGGCGTTGAAGGGCAAGGAGGTCAGCTTCGAAGAACGCGAGGCTGGCGACCTGGCATTCTTTACAATGGATTCCGAGACCAACAAGATCTCGCATGTGGGTCTGGTGGCCGACAACGGACGTGTCCTTCACGTGAGCGGTTTCCTCCACTACGACGAACTGCGTCCCGAAGGCATCTGGAACATCCAGCGCAAGGAGATGTCGCATTCATTGGTTTGTATTAAGCGTTACTTCTGATGGAAAACAGTCTGATTGAGCAATTATACGAGGCTTATCTCGCGCATCCCAGCATCACCACCGATAGCCGCAAGGTCGAGCCGGGGCAGATCTTCTTTGCTTTGAAGGGCGAGCGTTTCGATGGCAATGCCTATGTGGATGAGGTGCTTGCAAAGGGTGCTTCGCTTGCTGTCATCGATGATGCAAGCCGCAGTAAGGAGGGAACGTTCCTCGTGCCCGATGTCCTCACCGCACTCCAGCAGTTGGCTGCCCATCATCGCAAGCAGTTCCGCAACTGGCAACGTCCCGTCAAGGTCATTGGCATCACCGGAACGAATGGCAAGACCACGACCAAGGAACTGATCCGCTCGGTGCTTGGTCGAAAGTTCAACGTGCTGGCTACCGAAGGTAATCTGAACAATCAGATCGGCGTGCCTTTGACCCTCCTCAAGGTGAAGCCTGAGCACGAACTTGCCATCATCGAGATGGGTGCCAACCACCCGATGGACATTGCCGAACTCTGCGCCATCGTTCATCCCGATTTCGGACTCATCACCAATGTCGGCAAGGCGCATCTGCTGGGCTTCGGTTCGCTCGAAGGCGTCATTGCTGCCAAGACGGAACTCTACAAGAGCGTGGCTGCCGATGGCGGCATGATCTTCATCGATTCGTTCAACCGCGACCTGCTGAACAAGGCCATCGCCTATGGCGTGCAGTGCCGACCTTATCTGCCTGGCACGGTTGACGACTGCTCTCCTTACCTCACGCTCAGCATCTACGACACCGAGGCTCCAGAGCCGATTCAGGTGCATACCCATCTCATCGGCAGTTACAATGCCATCAACTGTCTTGCTGCTGCCACTGTCGGTCGCTTCTTCGGCGTGTCCATCGACGAGGTCGGCAAGGCCATCGAGAGTTATGAACCGCAGAACATGCGCAGCCAGCTTGTCGATCTTGGCTATGGCAACCAGCTCATTATGGATGCCTACAATGCCAATGCGACGTCGATGCATGCTGCCTTGTCGTCGTTCAAGATGAACAATGCGCCTCACAAGAGCGTCATTCTTGGCGATATGCGCGAATTGGGCGACGAGTCGCAGAAGGAACATGGCAACGTACTCAGCTATCTCTTCACTTCGGGCATCGAGCTCGATATGATTGTGCTTGTGGGCGAGGAGTTCTGCAAGGCATTCAAGACATGGGGCATGACCTATGCCAAGCAGCACCCCATGAATGTGCGTTGCTTCGACAATGTGCAGGACCTCATCGACGATGGTACAACCCTCGGCAACATGGGTGGAACAATCCTCGTGAAGGGTAGCCGCTCCATGCAGCTCGAAAAGGCTGCCGAAGCTATCAAGAACATTTTCATAAATAAATAATTGTGAAACTCTATCTTTTTCGTCACGGACAGACCGACTGGAACAAGGCACATCGCTTCCAGGGCCATATCGATATCCCGCTCAATGAATATGGGCGCGAGTTGGCACGCATCACGGCACGCAACTGGCCCATCGTTCCCTACGATCGTGTCTATTGCTCCCCGCTCATCCGTGCTGTCGAGACTGCACAGATCATTCTCGATGGCCGCTCCGAGAAGGAGATGATCAAGACCGACCCGCGAATCATCGAATTCGGTTTCGGTCCATGCGAGGGACATAACATCGATGAAGCAGCCGGCGATCCGCAGAACCCGATGTACAACCTGCTGCATCATCCCGAGAAGTATAATCCTACCAATGGCGCCGAGTCGTTCTACGACCTTGTCGATAGGGCAGGAGCATTCCTCCGTGACGAAATCCTTCCCCTCGAACAGCAGGGCATCGAGAACATCCTTGTCGTGGCGCATGGTGCCTTGATTCGTGGCGTTGTTTGTGCTGCCGGCAAGAAGGAGATTCGCGACTTCTGGCAATGTCCCTATTACAATTGCAGCCTCACCACGCTCGACATCACCCATGGTGAAATCACCCTCGAACGCGAGGCCGAAGTCTTCTACGACGCCTCCGGCAGTTTCGGCGGTTTCACCACAAAGAAATGAGCTTCCCCGTCCCCGTGGCAGCCATGTTTGGCTGCTCTCGACCCCCTCTTAACCCCTCTTACCCTTTCTTAACCCTCTTATACCCCCCTCACACATGAAGAACCTATCCCACCTTTTCCTGACCCTGTCCCTGCTTGCCGTCGTCGCGGCGGGCGAGGCGCAACGTCTGCCACTCCAGAACCATAATCTGATGTGGTACGACCGTCCTGCCGTGCTTTGGACCGAAGCCCTTCCCCTTGGCGATGGCCGATTGGGAGCCATGATGTTCGGCAACCCTTTGCAGGAACATCTGCAACTCAACGAGGAGACTATGTGGGCTGGCAATCCCAACAACAACTACAATCCCGAGGCTGCCGAGTGGATTCCCAGAATTCGCCAACTGGTGTTCGAAGGACGTTATCGCGAGGCGCAGGACCTTTGCACGCGCTACGTCAAGTCGCCCACCAACCAGGGTATGCCCTATCAGCCTTTCGGCGACTTGCTCGTCAACTTCAACGGCCAACTCGACTATACCAACTATCGTCGTTCACTCGACCTCGACAGCGCTTTGGCGGTGGTCGAATATGATGTCAACGATGTGCACTTCCGTCGCGAGTGCTTCACGTCGTTTGCCGACAGCGTCGTCATCCTCCATCTGACAGCTTCTCGTCCCGGCCAACTCAGTTTCACGGCCACAATGACCACCCCGCAGCAGGACAGCCGTCTCAACGATGCTCCCGAAGGCATCACCCTGCATGGTATGACGGGCGGACATGAGAAGCTGGGCAGTCGTCTGCGTTACTTCGGACGTGCCGTGGTGAAGAATCGTGGCGGCAGTCAGACCATCCGCAATGGCTTCATCACCGTCGAAGGAGCCGACGAAGCCACCATCTACGTGTCCATTGCTACCGCCTTCCAGAACTATCGTTCGATCAAGGGCGACGAGCGTGCCCGTTCGGCCAATCAGATGCAACTTGCTCTCCGTAAGGACTATGCCACGGCTCGTGCCCAGCATATCGAGGCCTATCAGACCTTGGCCGATCGCAATACGCTGTGGCTCGGCGACGACCAGTATGCCGACCGCACCACCGTTGATCGTCTGCGCGATTTCGGCAAGACGCACGACAAGCATCTCGTGGCGATGTACTATCGCTTCGGACGCTACCTCCTCATCTCCTCCTCGCAGCCTGGTGGACAGCCTGCCAATCTGCAGGGCATCTGGAACGACAAGATGCTCCCCTCGTGGGACAGCAAATACACCTGCAACATCAACCTCGAGATGAACTATTGGCCCTCGGAGGTCTGCAATCTCTCCGAACTCAACGAGCCCCTCTTCCGACTGATTCGCGAAGTGAGCCAGACGGGACGCGATGCGGCACGTGTGATGTATGGCGTACGCGACACCACGGCGTGGGTGCTACACCACAATACCGACCTCTGGCGCATCACCGGTGCCGTCGATAATGCCCCTTCGGGCATGTGGATGTCGGGTGGCGCTTGGCTCTGCACGCACCTTTGGCAGCATTATCTCTATACGCTCGACCTCGATTTCCTGCGCGAGTGGTATCCCGTGATGAAGGGTGCCGCAAGTTTCTTCGACGAGACGATGGTCTATGAACCCCTCCATCATTATCTCGTGGTTTGCCCCACCAATTCGCCCGAAAACGCTCCCCAGGGACACGATGCCACCACGGTGGCAGGCTGCACCATGGACAGCCAGCTCATCGGCGACCTTTGGGACGAAGTGGCTCAGGCAGCACGTCTGCTGGGCGATGTCGCTACGGCCGAACACTATGATGCACGCGTCAAGGAACTCGCTCCGATGCAGATCGGTTCGTGGGGACAGTTGCAGGAATGGGTCGAAGATTGGGACAATCCTGCCGACGACCATCGCCATGTGAGTCATCTCTACGGTCTCTTCCCCAGCAATCGCATTTCGGCACGCAACACGCCCGACCTCGCCAAGGCGGCACAGGTCAGCCTCGAACATCGTGGCGACATCTCAACTGGTTGGGCGATGGGCTGGCGTGTCTGCCTGTGGGCTCGTCTCCTCGATGGCAACCATGCCTACAAGCTCATCGAGAACCAGTTGAGTCTGACGCACGAACGCGATGTGTCGTACGAACCCAAGCTGGGCGGCGGCACCTACGCCAACCTCTTCGACGCTCATCCACCTTTCCAGATCGATGGCAATTTCGGTTGCACGGCAGGCATTGCCGAGATGCTGATGCAAAGCCAGGATCCTGTCATTCAGCTGCTCCCCGCTCTTCCCGACTATTGGAAGAAGGAAGGTCGCATCTCGGGACTCGTAGCTCGTGGCGGCTTCGTCATCGACATGGAGTGGCACGATGGCAAGGTCTCGCGCCTCGAAGTCACTTCCCGCCTCGGAGGTCTGCTCCAAATCGCAGGCCCCGGCCTCAAGAAGACCATCAAGCGCCCGACGAAAGCCGGTCAAACCTATCTCCTGGTAAAATAAAATTTTATAGTTTCTATAGATAATATAGTCACTATAGCCACTATCGACAAAAATATCTCCACTAACCCACACACTCATGAAACAACTCCTTCTATCCCTCCTCCTCCTTTGCGCTAGTGTGGCAGTCTTTGCAGCAGCCCCCTACGAAAAGCCCTGGACGCACGGTCGTCTGCAGGTCAGCGAAAACCATCTCTATCTTCAGCATGCCGACGGTACGCCTTTCTTCTGGCAGGGCGAGACGGGCTGGCTGATGCCTGAGAAACTCAATCGCGCACAGGTCGGCTTCTACCTGACGCAGTGTGCCAACGCAGGATATAACGTCGTGCAGGTGCAGACCGTCAATGGCGTGCCCGCCTACAACGTCTATGGCCAGCCTTCGATGATTCCCAACAAGAAGGGCGATATGTTCGACTTCACGCCCTTCGACACCAAGGCACAGCGCACCTTGCAGAATGCCTACACCTATTGGGATCACTTCGACTACATCTTCGACCAGGCCGAGCAGCGTGGCATCTACATCGGTATGGTATGCATCTGGGGCGGTCTTGTCAAGGCAGGGCTGATGGACGTCCAGCAGGCAAAGGCCTATGGCAAGTTCCTCGCCGAGCGCTATGGCAATCGTCCCAATGTCGTCTGGATCATCGGCGGCGACCAGCGCGGCGACGTGAAGCCCGAGGTGTGGGAGGCTTTGGCCAACACCATCCGTCAGTACGACAAGAATCACCTCGTCACCTATCATCCCTTTGGCCGCACCAGTTCGGTCACCTGGTGGAACGATGCCGAATGGCTCGACTTCAATATGTTCCAGTCGGGACATCGTCGCTATGGCCAGCGTCGCGGCGATGGCGATACGTCCAACACTGCCGAGACCGAGGAGGACAACTGGCGCTATGTCGAGGCTGCCCATCAGCTCCAGCCGCTCAAACCCATCCTCGATGCCGAACCTTCCTACGAACGCATTCCGCAGGGCTTGCACGACACCACCCAGCCCAAGTGGCAGGCGCAGGACTGTCGTCGCTATGCCTGGTGGAGCGTGCTGGCAGGCAGTTGCGGACATACCTACGGCAACAACGCCCTGATGCAGTTCTATCAGCCCGGCGATGGTCAGGCCTATGGCTGCACCACGCCCTGGTACGAGGCCGTCTATGACCCCGGCTTCCTGCAGATGCAGTATGTCAAGCGACTGATGCTCATGCTTCCCTATTTCGACCGTGTGGCCGACCAGAGCGTCCTTGTGGGCGAATATGGCAAGCGCTACGAGCGTCCCGTGGCAAGTCGTGGCAAGGATTATATCGTGGCATATACCTATGTGGGAGGTGCACTCGATGTCGATCTGACCCGCATCTCAGGCAGTCAGAAGAAGGCGTGGTGGTACAGTCCTTCGACGGGCGAATTCCGCTTCATCGGTGAGTTTGCCGACAGCAAGTGCCAGCATTTTGCCCCCGATGCACCCTATGGCCCGGGCTACGACCAGGTATTGGTCATCGTCGATGCCTCGAAGGATTACATCCGAACACTCTGATGCTCGAAAGTCTGCACGAACTCGGACTCTCCGACGAAGCCATTGCCCTGGCGCAGGGTATGCTCCTGGGCGACAAGTCAGGTCTGTCGTCTGAGGTGGTCAGCGCCTTCCGGACGGCGGGGATGAGCCACATCATGGCTGTCTCCGGCCTCCATGTCGGCATCATCATGTCGATCATCTGGATATGTTTCCGCCCCGTCGAGATGCTTGTCGGGTATTTGGCACCTCTCAACCTCACCGTCCATTACGCGCTGGGTGACCTCAAACGCATCGTCGTGATTGCCCTGACGGCCTGCTATGTCTGGCTCATTGGTGCTCCGCCCAGTGCCGTGCGTGCCGCGCTGATGCTCTCCCTGCTGATGCTCGGGTGGATGCTCCATCGCTCCACGTCTGCTTGGCGTTGTATGGTCTTCGCCGCCCTCGTGCTCATCGCCTGGGATCCGTGGACGGTCGGCCAGGTGGGCTTCCAGCTGAGTTTCCTTGCCGTGGCGGGCATCCTGCTTTTCCAGCCGTGGCTGCAGTCCGAACGTTTCCCCCGTTGGTTGCGGCTCGTCCTCCTGTCGGTGTCGGCGCAGTGGTTCACCACGCCCGTGGTCGCCTATTGGTTCCATCAGGTCCCGTTGCTCGGCTGGGTGCAGGGACTGCTGGTCGTTCCGCTGATGCCCATCCTGGTGTCGCTGCTCCTCGTGGGCATCCTGTTGCCCTCGTTCCATTTCCTTGCTGTGCCCATCGAGGCGCTTACAGCCTGGATGGGGTGGGTGGCGCAAGGCATCGGACGTGTCGAGCAGGTGCTGCTCGGCGGACATCTCCATTTCTATCCCACGTGGTGGGAAGTGCTGCTTGCCGAACTCCTGCTGCTCGCCATTGTGCTGTATCTTAAAGTACTCAACTTTCGCAAATGAAACTCCACCGACTTCAATACTTTATCCTGCCCGTCATCTACCTCATCATCGGCGGCACGGTGATTGCCCTGCTCATGCAGCGCATCCTCAACTATGCCTCCACGATGTGGCTGCTCCTGCTGTTGCCCATGCTGATGGTGACGGTGCTGCTCACGGTGGTAGGCATCGTCAATGTCTGGTTGGAGTATCGCATGCAGCGCGAACCCGGCTTGCGTGTCCACTATCGCAAGGCCAGCCTGGCGTGGCTCTATTTCCGCTGTTGGGCGGTGGTGATGGCAGGATTGTCAATGGCCATCGTCTTCGCCTGGCTGTGCCAGCTGCTGCCCAGCTATCTGAGTGAGTTGTTCCGTTTTTACAAGGTCCTTTTCTACGGCCTCTGTGCCTTCCTGACCCTCTCGGCGCTGATGAGTGTCGTGCTGGGTGTCAACCTCGAGGAGATACGCCTGCGCAATGCGCAGTCCGAGAACCAGCTGCTCAAGGCGCAGCTCAACCCGCACTTCCTCTACAATACGCTCAACAACATCGATGCGCTCATCTGGCTCGACCAGGAGCGTGCCTCTTCGGCGGTGATGAGTCTCTCCAGCCTGATGCGCTATATGACCTACAGTGCCCGGCAGGAGCAGGTGCCGCTCGGCGACGAGGCACAGGCCGTGGGCCGGTTGTGCGACCTGCAGCGTCTGCGCATGGCGCGGCCCGAATGTCTTCGCTTCGATGTGGCCAAAAGCATGAGCAGGGATGCAGCCGGCCGTCAACCGCGGATGATAGCACCGCTCCTGCTAGTTCCTTTGGTCGAAAACTGCTTCAAGCATTGCGGCTCCACCAGCGAAGCCGATGCCATCTGCATCCGGCTCGAGGAGCTTGACGAAGGGCTACGTTTCTCCACCGACAACAACCTCCCTGCCGACGAAGGGGACAAGGCCCCGTCGGCCAACTCCGATGCCCGGCACGGCGGGGTGGGGCTCACCGTCCTGCGTCGCCGTCTAGAGCTCCTCTATCCCGGCGCCTACACGTTCACCGCACGTCGCGAAGGCAATCGCTTCCGAACCATGCTGACAATCTCTTGTTAGCCTCGTCGATCAGTCGGGGCACCGCCAGTTGCTGCCATTCCATCCAGCCTATCGGACGATAGTCGTCGGGCAGGGTGCTGATGGCAGCATTTGTTTTGGGGTCCTTGTCGTCGGGCAGCCTCACGGCGTAGAACGTGGCATAGATGGTCTGGTGTGTCAGTTGGTGCTTTCTTTCCAGCACTAGGGTGGCATGGTCCTTCACGGCTGCGGGCACATCCCCGTCCTCGTGGAGCACGAATTCCCACAGGCCCTGCCAGATGTCGCCCGCGCCGCGCTGGTGCACCCACAGCTTGTCCTTATATATATAAATGATGTATGTGAAGCGTCGTTCGCGCACGTGCGTCCTTCCCTGTTTCACGGGACGTTCGCCCACGGTGCCGGCTGCCAGTGCCAGGCAATGGCTCCTCACGGGGCAGGTCGCGCACTTGGGCTGCGTGGGTGTGCAGAGCAGGGCGCCCAGCTCCATCATCGCCTGGTTGTGGCGCCCCGGCGATTCCTTCCCCTTGCCTTCGCCCACGGTCTGTTCCAGCAGTTCGTCGGCGAGCCCTTGGAAGAGCTTTTGTCCCTGCGTTGTGTCGATGGGCGTGTCGATGTCGTAGAGGCGCGCCAGCACGCGATAGACGTTGCCGTCCACCACGGCCACCCGTTCCTCCGAGGCGAAGCTGGCGATGGCGGCTGCCGTGTAGCGTCCCACGCCTTTCAGCCCGATGAGGTCGGCGAAGGTGTCGGGGAAGTCCTTCCCGCCGTGCTCCTTGCGCCAGGCCATCACCTGCTGCGCTGCGGCGTGCAGGTTGCGGGCACGGCTGTAGTAGCCCAGTCCCTGCCACAGTTTCAGCACCTGGTCGAGCGGAGCCGCAGCCAGGTCGTCCACCCGAGGGTACGCTGCCACAAAGCGCTCGTAGTAGTCCAGCCCCTGTGCCACGCGCGTCTGCTGCAGGATGATCTCCGAAAGCCATATCCTGTAGGCATCCTTCGTGTGGCGCCACGGCAGTTCGCGTCGGTTTTGGTCGAACCAAACCCCTATCTGATAGCCTATTTCGTTCATTTTCTTGATATTCAGTTGGCAATTATGCCATTTTCGTGTGCAAAGATACATTTTTTTTCAAAAAAATCGCCTTTACTCTTTTTTTTTTGAATAAAAAGCCCTATCTTTGCTCGCCAAATCAATAAAATCGTTAATAAATTATATAAAAAATGACAAAAGCAGAAATCGTAACCAAGATCGCCAAGAGAACTGGTCTTGACAAGGATGTGGTCCTCGTAGTGGTCGAGCAGTTCATGGGTGCCGTTAAGGAGTCACTCGTCAATGAAGAGCCCGTATTCCTCCGTGGCTTCGGCAGTTTTATCATCAAGGAGCGCGCTACCAAGGTTGCCCGCAACATCAGCAAGGAGACCTCTATCGTCATTCCCGCTCACAATATCCCAGCATTCAAGCCTGCCAAGAGCTTCATCGCACAGGTCAGCGGCGAGGTTGTCAATGAGGAAGCATAATCAGAAAACAAATATTTGTCCAATTAATAATCTTTAATAAGGTATGCCAAACGGTAAGAAGCACAAGCGTCATAAGATGGCGACGCACAAGCGTAAGAAGCGTCTTCGCAAGAATCGCCATAAGCACTGATCAGACCAGTGGTGACGCACGTGGAAGAATCCCCGGGGACTTCCACAACCAATATACGAATTGCAGAGGGCGTCAATCTGCCCGCTGTAATTCGTTTTTTTTGTATCCATCACCTTTTTAATTTCCCATTTGCTATTTGCAATGACAAGCGAAGTCGTTATCGATGTGCAGTCGAAGGAGATCACCATCGGTCTCCTCGAAGACGGCAAGCTCGCCGAATACCAGCGCGAACGCAAGGATTCGAGCTACACGGTGGGCAACATCTACCTGGCGCGCGTCAAGAAGCTCATGCCAGGTCTCAACGCTGCATTCATTGACGTGGGGCACGAGAAGGAAGGATTCATTCACTATCAGGATCTTGGCCCGCAGTTCAGGACGTTGGCCAAGTATGTCAAGCAGCAGATCTCCGACCGCAAGCACTACATCCCGCTCGAGCATTTCAAGCGCGAGCCCGACATCGACAAGGACGACACCGTCGCCGAAGCCCTCACCGTGGGGCAGGAGATTCTGGTGCAGATCGCCAAGGAACCCATCAGTACCAAAGGGCCGCGACTCACATGCGACCTCTCCCTGCCCGGCAGGTTCATGGTACTCATTCCATTCCAGGACAAGGTTTCGGTGAGCACGAAAATCAAGTCAAGCGAAGAGAAGAGCCGTCTCAAGCAGATCATTGGCGCCATCCGTCCGAAGAACTACGGCGTGATCATACGCACGTCAGCGCAGGGGATGGGAGCCGACGAGCTTACCCAGGAGCTTACTTCGCTGGTCAAGCGTTGGGAAGAATGCGTGACCACACTCATGAAAGGCAAGCTGCCAAGCCTCTGCTACGAGGAGACCAGCCGTGCCGTGGCATTACTTCGTGACATCTTTAACCCCTCGTTCGAGAACATCTGGGTCAACGACCCGGCGACGTTTAGTCAGATAAAGGATTATGTGAGTCTGATAGCCCCTGAAAAGGCGGACGTCGTGAAACTCTATAGCGAGGAACAGCCCATTTTGGATAAGTTCGCGGTGACGCGCCAGATCAAGTCGTCGCTCGGAAAGACCGTCTCCTGCAAGGAAGGTGCCTACATCATCATCGAGCACACCGAAGCCTTGCACGTCATTGACGTCAATTCCGGTCATCGCAGCCGACAGGCCGAGGACCAGGAGGAGAACGCCCTGCTGGTCGATATGGCGGCAGCCGACGAGATATGTCGTCAGATGCGCCTGCGCGACATGGGTGGCATCATCGTGGTCGATTTCATCGACCTCACCAAGTCCGAACATCGCGAGCAGCTCTACAAGCACGTCAAGGAACTCATGGCGCGCGACCGTGCCAAGCACAACATCCTGCCGCTCTCGAAGTTCTGCCTGATGCAGATCACCCGCCAGCGCGTGCGTCCCGTCATGGACGTGCAGACCGCCGAGTCCTGCCCCGTCTGCGGTGGCAGCCACGTGGTCAAGCCCTCCATCCTGTTCTGCGACAGGCTGCAGGAGAAGCTCGACACGCTGACCTCCGAAATGAAAGTGAAGAATTTCCGACTCCACGTGCATCCGTTCATAGCAGCGTACATTCGCCAGGGCTGGTTCTTCCGGAGCCTCTACTGGCAGTGGCGGCGGCGCTATGGCATGGCATGGCGGCTCATCACCGACCAGTCCATGGAGCTGCTGCAGTACAAGGTCCTCGATGCCGATCGCAACGAGATTGACCTCAAACAACCCATTGATGCACACGTCTAAGCGTGTGCATCACTTTTATCTCAGAATACTCCGATACCTCCGAGTACTCCGATCACTCCGAGTCCTCCGATTCCCCGATTCCTCCCAACCATGTCCGTAATTCTTCTCCAAAACTCTCTCGGCCGCCTCCCCCAGACCCGCATGGCCGAGCCCGTCAACTTCTCGCTCGAGGCAGGCGAGCACATTGCCGTCATGGGTCCCAATGGCGGCGGCAAGTCGTGTCTCGTCGATCTCATCACCGGCCGCAACCTGCTCATGCAGGGCAGGCTCGACTACGACTTCGGCCCCGGCACCCGACCCACAGCCTATGGCAACATCGTGCAGCTCACCTTCGAGGACGCCCTCGGCACCGTCGAGAAGCCCTACTACTATCAGCAGCGCTTCAACAGTCAGGACCGCGACGAGTCGCCCCTCGTGATGACTGTGCTCAAACGCGCCCTGGCATCGGGTCGCGTCACGGCAACGGGACTTTCGGCCGACGAGGCACGCGAGGCAGGTCATGGCCTCACGCGCGAAGAGGCTGTGGCAGCAGGCGGTGAGGACGACAGCGAGTTCCTGCAGAACCCTTTGCTCGATACCTTCCTGATGCGCGACCTCCTGCCCAAGCGCATGGTCCTGCTTTCTAGTGGCGAGATGCGCCGCTACCAGCTCTTCAAGTATCTTATCAAGCGCCCGCGCGTCCTCATCGTCGACAATCCTTTCATCGGCCTCGATGCCCCGATGCGCGACCAGCTTAGTCAGTTCTTCCAGCTCCTCGTCGATACGGGCGAAGTGCAGATCATCATGCTACTGTCGATGCTCGACACCGTGCCGACCTTTATGACGCACGTCGTCGAAGTGGACAATATGAGGGTGGGAGAGAAGCGTACACGTGAGGAGTATCTCGCCACCTTGCCCGACTTCAAGGCCGCTCCGGCATCTTCACTTTCGCCAGAACTGAAGGCTCAGATTGCTGCGCTTCCTGTGATGCCTGTCGCCAACCTCACCGTCGATGGCAGTCCTACCGACGAGATCATCAGCATCCGCGACCTCACCTTGCCCTTGCCCGACACCGACCGCGTGCTCTATGGAGGACTCAGCTGGACGGTACGACGCGGCGAACATTGGGCATTGCAGGGACGCAATGGCTCGGGCAAATCTACCTTGCTCAGTCTCATCTGTGCCGACCATCCTGCCGCCTATGCCTGCGACATCTCGCTCTTCGGTCGTCGTCGCGGCACGGGCGAATCCATCTGGGAGATCAAGAAGCACATCGGTTTCGTCAGTCCCGAGTTCCACCGAGCCTACAAGGAGAACCGTCCTGCCATCGACATTGTGGCAAGCGGTCTGCACGATTCGGTAGGTCTCTACAAGCGTCCGCGCCCCGACCAGGTTGCGACCTGTCTCTTCTGGATGCGCGTCTTCGGCATCGAGCACTTGCGCGACCGCATGTTCCTCACCCTTTCGAGTGGCGAACAGCGTCTGTGCCTCCTGGCTCGTGCCTTCGTCAAGGATCCTGCGCTGCTCATCCTCGACGAACCCCTGCATGGCCTCGACACCTATCGCCGCCACCTCGTGCGCGATGTCATCGACACCTTCTGCCGCCGTCCCGACAAGACGCTCATCATGGTCTCGCACTACGAAGAGGAACTCCCCGCCAACATCACCCATCGGTTGGTGTTGTGAATCATATAGAAGCTAAGACTTATTCAAATTAAGAATAGAATTCTTATTGGATTATCTTTGAAAAAGATTATTTATTTCAAGGATAAGTTAATCTGCTGTTTTTATGTTTTCAAGTAAAGCATAGACATCTCTTAATGATTGAAGTGAAGAATCAACACTGTCCTTATGACCTTCTACAGCATCAACGAAATTCTGCAGTTCATTGAAGTAACCTTGTGAATAAATTTGGTTGTTTGGGAACGTAGGTATATAGTTGTTTCGGGCGTAAAGGTATTCAACAGTTTTGTTCCGAGAGTGGACTTTCTCAATGGGAAGGCCGAAGAAGGTAGAAGAATGTGCTACGAAGGTAAGTTCATCCATCTGAGAAAGATGGTAGATGCCCCTTGTTGTACTTACTTTGATGGATTCCTCTGCATTAGCCCAGGTATAGGCAGTGGAAAGTTCGAGAGTGCCAACTATTTGTGGATGACGGAGCATAAGAAGAAAAGATGATTGTATTATGGGTTGACAGGCGAGGATTTCCGGTTTGCCAAAGAGACTACAAACGAGGGCAAGAGGATGGATAAATAAGTCAAGGAGGACATTGCCCTCTGGGTATGCTCCTGTCAAATAATGAATATCGTAATTGATCAGTTGCTCCTTGCCTAAACGTTTCCGAAGGATTTTCATGGCTGGTGCATATTGTTTCTGCAGTCCTACCATAGCGATGGGTGAACCATAAAGGTTTTGGAGGTTTATAAGTGTATCGAGTTGATTGAGCGTCTTGCAGGGAGGTTTCTCGATGAACAAAGATTTTCCAGTTTTTAGGATGCGTGAGGCTATGGAAAAATGAGCTTCGGGCGAAGCGGAAACAAAGATCCCCTTGACAGTATCGTCACCAAGTATGTCATCAATCGAAGTCGTTGCTATTATATGAGGGATTTTTGATTCTATCAAAAGTGCTTTCTGCTTCGATGTGACACAGATATATTTCATTGGAACACCAAGGTAATGTAGCACAGGATAAAGATTGGTCATTGAGTGTTGCCCCATGCCCACAAAAGCGTATGAATATTGGTACGCTTTGGAGAGAAGACGTTTCGTTCTGAACCGCTTGTATCGATTTATCAATTGTTGCATCATAAGCCATTAAAGAATTTGTGATAAGTTATGCGAGAGTCATCAGTCCACTGATACGGCCCGTAGAACTTTTCGATGAAACGTTTAGGGAGCAGTCGTTCCAAATTGCGAAGCAGGATAATGTCATATTTGCGATGGAAGTTTATCCAGCAACCATTGCAGTTCTTTGAATGTTGGCACTGCGTTTGACACGACTTATAGCTGTTGAAAATATCATCAAGCGATTTGCTATGGATATTGCCCAGTACGACATCCAGGTTCTGGCAAAGCGGCACATCGCCGTTGCTGTGGATGACGAGATTACTCAAGATGCTTTGACATCGCAATCGCAGTTTGCCATTACGCCACTGGTCATAAAGTGCCACGAAGTCAAAATTCTCCTGTGTCTGGCGAATACTCGGAGGAATCTTATAAACAAAATCTGAAGCCGTCAGCAGTTCGCTTGTCGTGTCGAAGAATGCCATCGTCCCATAGATACCGATGCGTACATCCACATGATAATGCTTGGCCACATCAATGACAAAGGCCATATCATCGAATGAATTCCATGGTGAAAGGCAGAACATCAACGATAGAGGTACTTCGTCCTTCAGAGTTTCCACGACCAGGATCACGCGTTCATAACCATCTCGCCCTCGCATACGTCGGTAAGTCTCACGACCTCCATCGAGCGAAACGTATAAATGCCTTGGGTGATAGAGACGGACAGCATCTATGACACGACGTGGAGCGAGGCAATTGGAAAGCAATGTGTAGTTCGGATGATGTTCACGGAACCAAGCCAAGATTTCCGAAGCCTGTGGGTGAAGTATGAATTCACCTCCTTCCAGACCTACTGTCGTTTGCTTGGCAACACATCGGCTTTTCATGATTTGCTTGATGTCCTCAAGTGACAGATGTTGCACGGGCTTTTGCCAGATATTGCAGTGTTTACAGGCCGATTGGCAAGCTGTTGTCGAGTAGATCATCAATTGCGACAAGCGCTTGTGGCGTGGACGTAGGATGTTGTTCAAATAGAGGAAGCCATTGTAGGCATAATCAAAAATGGTGTACATAAAAATGGTTGCAGATTCTACTTATATAGTATGAAACTGCAACCATTGACTGCATTGATATAGCAATTATTTCTTCAGTTTTCCCTTGCTTTTCAAATAGTAAGTGAACAATTCCCACTGATTTGCATTCTTGAAGATATTTGCCTTTACTTCGTCAGTATCGATGAACTGAATGGGGTAACAGTCGTGAAGATAATAATGGCCTTGATTGGGGTCGGAAATTACATCATAATGCAAGACAAGATCCGTGAACACCCTACTGTCCCAATCTCCTACGAAACTGCTAACAACGAATATGACATTGTTGCCTAAATAGAATTTGATTTCGTGGAAAGGTTGTAAGCGCTGGTATAGCGGTTTCTGCATTTCGCGGAACTTGATTTCGCGTGTAGTGACATTAAACCATTCGATGTCATTTTCGGTGAAAAGAACGTCATTGGCTTCAACATCTGTTCGTGTTTCGGACAAGCCAACTCCACAAGCATAGAGTATGCCGTTTTCTACTAAATCGGGACTGAAAGGCATCTCGGTCTCGTTGTCATCACTGCTACAAGCTGTCATCGTCATGCCGGCTATGGCTATCGCCATCATCCTGGCTAAAGGTCTTTGATGTTTCATATTCTTTTGTGTAATAAAAGGTCTTTCTATTAATATAGTCTGTTGAACAGATCAAAGACTGCATACTACCACGATAATCTAATGCCAAAAGGCAACGAGAATATCAATGGATGCTCCGAGCGATAAGTTTCAATAGCGTTTGAGGTGGGAATGTAGTAGTTCAGGCTCGGCTCCAGATAGAGGTCTAGATGAGGCACAATCTGATATTGTGTACCGATGCCTGTGTTGATAGACCACTGCCATGGAGCGCGGATGCGGGTTGTGATGTTGGGGGATTCTTTGAGTGGGTCGTTGGTGCCGTTGTAGATGTATCGCGTAGAGATTCGTGCACTGACAGGAATGTCAAGTTCTATGCCGCCCGTAGTGTATAGACTCCATCGATTGTTCCCAGCTATCCTATAGTCAAACTTCAGTGGGATGCCGATGTATTGGAGTCGCTGGGTGCGATGAATCGACGTGTTCTCGTTGCCACTTTCGAAAGTGGACTTCATATAGGAATAGTTCAGCCCTGTGGCGAGTGACCATCGATTACTGATTTGACGGCTCAGCGAAAGACGTATTGTCAGAGGACGTTCGTGGTGCTTGGTCTCGACAAGCGGCTCTAACGGATTGTTGGAATTGATGATAGCCACGCGAGTCATATTCGATGCACTCACCGAGTCCATCATTGGAGCATTCGCTATCGCATAGTCCATATAGTCTCCCCAATTGTAGAGTTTCGCCGAACGTGTTTTGCTGCCGGAGAATGAAGGCATTGTCATATAGTTGTCTGTACGCATTCTGTCGTGCTGAGGAATTCCTGCGTAAGTTAGGGCGATGTGCCAGTTATTTCGGTTTCTCGACCTTCTGGGGTATATGTTGAAATTGTCGGAATATGGCAGCTTTTCCTTGTGCAATGTCTTCGACTTGTCCATTGCCAAAGTGTCTGTGATAATCTGCTCTTGAACCATCATATTGGACAAGGTGTCCTGTGGGATAGAATCCGTGGCTTGGGAGATTATCGACTGCAGGGTATCAACTGCATCAAAGATTGAAACGCGCAGGTCGGACGAATGATCGGCCAACGGCTCTTGTTTCCTTTCTAAGGGCTTTTCTTCGGATTCCTCTTGCTGCTTCACTAAAACAGGAATCTCCTCCTTGACGACTTTTTCTCCTTTCCTAAGAGGGAAGAACAAAAGGGAAGCAAGTATCAGGAATAATACAGCTGAATACTGCCGCATCATCTTGCGGAGCATCTTCTTTGCTCTTGCCAGTTGCGAGGATGACGAATGCGGCTCGATGCCCAGCATTTCAGCAATCTCCTTGTGCGACATCCCTTCCAATACCGATAAGCGGAACACCTTTCCATAGCCCTCGGGGAGTCTGTCAATCATCTTGATGACCTCACTTAATGGGACACCTTTCACATCGTTCTCTTCATCTTCTGCTGCAATCTGTTCTGCTTCGCTCGTCTCGTCAAGCGAAACTGTAGGCAATGCCTCAAGATGTTCCTTGCATTTCGATGCCACGTTCCTCGTGATTGCCATCATCCAAGCCTCAGCCCGTCGCTCATCGCGCAGTCTGTCAAACGATGTAAAAATGATAATAAAAGCATCGTGCAATACATCCTCCACCATCTGCTCGTCGTGGAAATAACGACGACATACGCCCCTCATCTGTGGGGCGTATGCCTTATACAGTTCTCCAAGGGCATCTGCATCCCCCTGTCTGCATCGTTCTATCAGTCTTGTTATCTCCATCGTTAGCATAACGTCTCTACCTATTTAGTCCTAAGATTAAGAAAAAGACTGCACCATCATCTGTATTTTTTTGTTATGATAGCGGAAACGTATGTGCTTTGGAGTGCTCCACGGAGTATTGCGTCCTCGAATGTATTCAGGTTCTAATGGATAGTGATTCCGAGTACGTAGTAATGGGGAACGTATTTCAGGATGTCCGACGAAAGGTCGGGCTTGATGATGTCCTCTCCGCAGCAACGCGTCAACTTGTCCTCGGCATCATACCAGAATGAGCAATAGCACACCAGTGGAATGAACGTTTCCTTTTCCAGGGGCGTTGTGAGTTCAAAGGGTTTCGAGATGTATGAGTAGATGTATTTGTCCTCACTCTCCCAGTAGATTTGCTTGAGTTTCAGTGAGGAAGTGAACGAAAGCGTGTTCTCCAAGTTGAAGCAGAATTGGACCAATGAATCAGTCTCCGAGGGAAGGAAACCGAAGATCAGTTTGTCACCATTCGACTCAAAGGTATAAGGCATCAGGAGGCGCGGATAATCTTCAACCTCTTTCCCGTTCACAAATTCCCTGTAGTTTACAGTCAAATTCCTGCCTTTTATCGCACTGACATCAAAACTATAAGCCTTATATCCCTTTGCATTCAGCAATGGGATATAATCGTTTATTGTTGGCTCGTTCATTTTCAGTTCCTGACTATAACCAGCCATTGCGACAAGGGTAAGCAGGAGGGTGATGATGGTTTTGTTCATGATTGTTCCTGTTTATTTGTCATTGGTGAAAATTTCTGCCAGCTTTCTTTCGATATCCTCACCACGCAGGTTGCGGGCGAGGATGGTGCCATCGGGGGCAAATAGGATGATGTGGGGGATGGCACGGATAAAGTATGCATTGGTGGCAATCTCCTGTGAGTTGATGATTTGCGGGTAAGGGATATGATCCTCTTCGATGGCTCTCAACGTGGCTTTAGGTTCGTCCCATGCTGCAATGCCGACCACTTGAAGACCGCGGTCCTTGTATTTGTTGTAGGCAGCGATGAGGTTGGGAATCTCCCCACGGCAGGGACCGCACCACGAAGCCCAGAAATCGACGAGCACATACTGTCCTCGGCCCACGTAGTCGCTCAGACGTGTGGTCTTTCCGTCATATTCCACAGCGAAGTCCACAAATTTCTCGCCCACATTCGGACTGAAAAAGGCTTCGCTCGACTCCATGCGGATACCCATGGAGCTGAGGGCAAGTTTCATCTGGTTCCATACGTCCCCAGCCTTGATTCGTGGACTCATCAGTTCGAGCCATGTCGCAGTTTGCAGCGGCTTGTGACCAAGCACCATCGCCAGCTCAACCATTCCCAAAACATCGTCGTTATGGCGATTCAGTTCGCTCCGCATCAGGTTGTCGAGTCGTTGTTGCCTGATGGAATCACCATATAGCAAAGGGGAAAATGCGTTTTGAAAAGTGCCAAAATCCTCGTTGAGAGGAGTGCCTGAGGGATGATTTAGGAATCGGATGGAGTCTTCATCCTGAGCGAGACGTTGCAGGTCCATATAGAGGTGCGTCGTTCCATTCTCCAGGAAAAAACAGGGAGACATTATCTCTGGCATCGTGCCCTTTTTCGTGATGGATCTCAGGTTGAAAGCGGCTGCTTCGTCAAGCGTTCCTTCTATGGGCATCAGTTTCCCTTCGATGACCTCCACGGTGTCGATGATGGCGTTGACCATGCGCATATCCGACATCCATTGATTCAACAGCAGTTTTGTGTTCATCGTAGAATCGCCCACCGTTCCTTCCAGTCGGTAGTGGATTTGTCCTTCACTCGCCATAGCTATAAGGGCAAGCAGGAGGGTGATGATGGTTTTGTTGTTCATAATTGTTTCGTTTTATTTCAGCTCTTCTTTCAATTCTTCTATCAAGTATCGGATAGCATCAGGATGGTCGGGATGTGGAGCAAAGATGGGCAACAGATTGCCATTGGGAGCTACAATCTTGTAAGTGGGGTAGCCATTGATGCCGATGTAACGTTCGAGGGCGCTCTGCTGTTTGTCGGGAAGATTGTAGTGGACGCAGTTCTCGCCCGTGAGATGGTACTGGGCTATGGCTGTCTTCCAGGCCTCATCGTCGCTGCGGTTGGCAAGGTAAAGGTACACGATGTCGAGGTCTTTGAGCTGTTCCTTCATCTGCGGCACATATCCCATCATATCCCTGCATGGGGCGCACCATGTTCCCCACACGTCGAGGTAGATGTAGCGGCCATGGTAGGGTTCAACAATCTTGCGGAAAATATCTTCGCCTTCGGTGAGCTCAGCCAAGGGTCGCGGATCAGGAGTAACGATAGCTTCGGCAGCTTTTCGGGCAGCGATGAGTTTGTCATTTGTCGCCAGTACTTCGCCCAAAAGATAAGGATTGGTCACGTTTTCCCGTAGTTCTTTCATTTCGTAATCTTCGAGCGGCTTTACGTCATGGACAAGCCTTTCCCGGATGCGTCGGGCCAGGGCAATCTCTCGAAGCATCGGTGGAAGATTTAGAAGCGAGTCGATTGCCTCGATTTCCTTTTGGTTGTAATAGTTGAGAATTTCACTCGCGAGGTCGGAACGACTATCGAACAAAGCTTCCAACGTGTCAGTGAGATAAAAGCCTTCAATCCAGACACCCAATGAGTCGAGAAGAGCCATTGAGGGCACTTCAAGGGCAGCTTCGGCAGGCAGTTCGCTTTCGATGAGATTGACTTCCTCAGTGGATAGCTTTATCTGCCCATCGCGGGCCTTCTTCAAAATGTTTTGCAAAAAGGGAACGCCGCTGCCTATGACGCAATGTTTCTCGATGGCGGCGTCACGGATGTCGTCGAGAAAATTGTCGTAGCGTTCAAGCACTAGATAGGGAACGTCGGGGTTGAACAGATCGCGGCGTTTTGCTTCGCTGATGATTTCCTCGCGCTTCACCTTGCTTCGATTGAATCGCAACTGCCCCAAATCACTCGCAAAGAACGACATGATCATGCCCGTGGTATAGTCTTTGTATCGTTTGGAAAGCAATGGATGCGTGGCGAGGATGGATTCGCGACGTTGTGTCAATGAATTCAGTTCTTTATCAAACTTCTTGATAAAAGAAATGAAATCCATCGACTTGCGCTCATTATAGTCCATGTTGTAGCCATAGAGCGGGTAGTTCAGGAACTCGTTGGTCATTCGTGCCGTCTTTCCCATTGCATAGATGCATCCCGCCACGTCGTCGATGAAGAACAGAAGCTTATCACCGGGAGTAATCACGTAGGGAATCCATAGCCAATTGTCTTGTCGGTATATATTTGGAGTGGCTTCGGTGTAAAGCATAGAGGAAGTTTGGCCGACAAGAGGGATTATTACTTCGCAGCGTCCAAGGGTGTCACTATTGGCATTATAGTTTGTCTGCTCGTCCTTCACCAGATGTTTGAAATACGTACTCACAAGGATGCCCTGCTTTCCACTGCGATGCACTACACGTAAGGTTGCCTCCTGCTCGTTATCGAGTATTGTTCCGTCGAAGGTAGCCTCGTCCTTTATGGGATAATCTGGCAGGAACTTTGAAATCAATACTGAAGTTTTATGTTTCACCCCGTCGATTACAATGGAATTCTTTTTAAGCAGTATTTCCTTGCGCTGTACGTCTTTGGTCAGCACTACGCGGCCTTTCCCGACCTCTGCATATTCCCAATAATCGCAGTCAAAGATGGCATAATCATCGAACAGCCCGATAAGCCATTCGCCTGTCGCCTCGTCCCTAAGGCAAAGGTCGAGACCAGATTTCACTTGTGCCTGCCCTGCCATTGCGACGAGGGCAAGCAGGATGTTGAAGATGGTTTTCTTGATCATATTACTTGCTTGCAGCTTCTAATTCGTTGCGGATAGCGTCAATCCCGGGGAAGCCAATTATCTTATAGGTTCGTTCGCCTTGAGGATTATAGATAGCGTACGTGGGGATGCCTTGTGACTCGTATTTATCCAGGATATAGTGGTACTGTTCGTCCGTCAGGTAGTAGTGGTCGCCGTCGATGTCCTTGATCATTTCCTGCCAGGTAGTCAGGGGCGACGAGGGTGAGGTAATATAGACAAACTGGATGTTCTGCCCCTTCATCTGCTCCTTCATGGGTGCCATCGCCCTATGACCGGCACGACAGGGACCGCACCACGTGGCCCAGATGTCGATGAGCACAGTCTTGCCCTTATACTTGTCGAGGATGGTCTGGAGGATCTGCTCTGGTGCTACGTCATCGTATTTCTTGAAGAACACGCTCTCATCGCTTGCCAATGCTTCAGCCATCCTTTGTTGCTCCTTCTGATATTCAATTATCACATTCTTGCAGTCCTCATACTTGAAATTCTTTATGGCCACATCTGCCTGCTCATTCCAATCTCTCTCATCATTGATGAACAGGAAATAGACTGTCTGAAGTTCGTCGAGGTAGGGATTCTTTGTGTTGAAGTCCTTGTCAAAATGATTCAGTGGCAGCCTCCAGAACTTTTCGCTGCAAGGCGAAGCTGGTGTGCCCAAATACTGATAGGTGTATGCCTTTTCAGCCTCAGAAAGTACCAGCAGACTATCGTTTGCCCGCAGTAGATTGCTGTAATCCTCCTGACTGGAGATTTTGGCGTTGCCTGTCATCATCATCAGATTGGTGTAGCTGCCTCCAAAGAAACGCGTAAACTCTACGAAGTCACCTTCTGCCTCCATGCAGAGCAGGTCTTTGGCGGCAGTCGTGTAGTTTGAGGCCCTTGCGTAGGCGATGCAGTTTTCGAATTCGTTCTTCAAGCAGAATAGACGCTCCTCGGGCGTGTTGCACTGGCTAAGGGCCTTACAACGCTCGTAATCCGTTTTTTCTTTCTGTTGTCGCTCATACTCCTTCGCCATATCCATGTTTGTCTTGGCAAGAAAGCCCTGCATGGCCAGCAGATGATGCGGATACGATGTGATGTCCATCAGGAGCGAGATTTCCTGTCCCGGTGCTATCACAACCTTGTCCGAAGTCAACCCGGCAATGCCCACAAACGCAGTTCTGGTCAGCCATAGTGGAATCTCAGCTGTTACAGTGCCATCGTCAGCTATAGGGAAGACCTTGTCGAGATACTCTTTCGCCCCCAATGGACGGAAGTTGTCCACCACAAGGTTTAGTTTCATCTCGGGCTTATAGTTCAACAACTTCACCTTGATCTTTGCCACGCCCTTTTCAATCTTGGCTTCAGGCAGTGTCTCGTCCTTGGCATACTGCACGTTCTTCCACTCAGCAGGCCACGCGGGTTCTTTCTTGGTTGTTGCGTCGCAGATATTGAAGAAGCGGAACGCCCCCTCGTCGTAGCCCTCAATGAAGTCCATCTCCTTGGTGTCGAGAGGCACGGGTTTGAAGTGGAGAGCCAGTTCTGCCAGTCCGTTGTCGGGCATCCAGAAGAGCGAGTCGAGCTCGAGGTCCGACTCTACCTCGCTGGTCTTTGCTCCACTGACTACGGCATATTCCTTCCCGTCGGGTGTTCGCAGAAACGAATCCTTGACGAAACGAATCCAGTAGTGAGGCGCGAACCTGACACTGAAGTGCATCACCGTCTCTGTCTCTTTCATTTCCATCTTGGTGATGGTAAATGATGCGTTGTTTGTTCCCATAAAGGCTGATGGGTTCTCCCAAACAACTTGTTTCTGTGCCTGCCCAACCATTGCGATGAGGGCGAGCAGGGTGGTGAAGATGGTTTTGTTGTACATATCCTTTGCTTTAAAATATATTGATGGATAATTTTTTATTCATATTCTGGCCAGATGTTGCTCAACTGCTCGAAGAGATATGGGATGTGAGCATAGGTATCGTCTTTCAGCCCCAGCCTTACCATGATAAGTTGCTTGTAGGGATTCACATAGAGAACCTGCCCACGGATGCCCATAGCATAATAACCGGGGAACTCTGGCTTTTCAGCCCCTATACAACTGGTATTGTACCAACAGAAATGGTAGCCTTCATTGTCTTCCGAATAATCCGTCGATTGCTTAATCCATGACTCGCTTATAATCCTCTTTCCGTTCCATACGCCTTTATTCAGATATAGTCGGCCAATCTTCGCCAAATCCAGCATGGTCAAGGCAAGACCACCGAAAGCATGTGGAGCATGATGCGCCTTGCTATCGTACGAAAGGAATGCCGGAAACTCCATCCCCAGAGGTGTCCACACCTTTTCTTCCAGGTAGTCGGCAAATCTGCGCCCAGTAGCTCTCTCGATGACAAGTCCAAGGATCTCAGTAGTCATGCTCTCGTATCTATACTCAGTACCAGGCTCGCAGCGAAACTTCAGTCTTTTGACCTGAGCCATAATATTGCGCCCATAGTTCAACGTGGCCATTGCGTGCAGGCGCTTGATGTCTTTTGTATTCAAGCTCAGCGAATAGGTATCGTCGAAGTCAAGACCGCTTCGCATATTCAGCAAATGCCGGATTGTCAGCTTCTGCCACAATGGGGCTTCCTTCTTCAATTCAGGCAGATAATCCGTCACCGCATCATCGATACTTTTGATATAACCTTCATCCACTGCGATACCGCATAGAAGCGACGTGATGGACTTGGTGACAGAGAATACGCCTGCAATCTTGTCGGCTGTCATATTCCCCGTGCATTTCTCGTAGACGATGCTGTCATTCTGGATAATCAGAACACCTTGCGTCTCCGTTTTCGGGCCGATGGCCTCCCACATTGAAGTATTTACATAACGCTTGCCCTGGTTGAAGAAATGCAGGGTGTCAATCCAGTCGTATTGATGTTCTTTGCCAAAGAAGGTGAACACTTGAGAATGATTGACAATGGTATCCTTCAACTGTTTCTCATAGCTGAAACTGGTTGGCCCGTAAGCACCATCCGACATATATCCCCTTAAGATGGTACAAGAAGTCAATAGTGCTAAACTGACGAGCGAGAGGAAACTAAATTTGAGTCGTTTCATTTTGATTTATGATTTCTATTTGTTTTATTTTATCAAGCCGAAAATGCAGAGGTCATATATAACGCCATTCTTGATGACAGCTCGTTTCAGAGTGCCTTCGTGTACGAAGCCATTCTTCTTGAGGATTTGTATGGAAGCGACGTTGCATACAAGATTCCGTTCTCTACCATCCTTCAATCTGGAAACATATTCCTATACTGATTCCCAAATCGTGAATGAACTTGTTTCTATAATTATTCCTTTGGGTATCGAACGCATTAATAAGGTAAACGCCGTCATTTATACTGGCCATTATACCGATGTCTGGAGTGATATGAACCTTTACACCTAATGCAGGTGAAACAAACAGGTTGAAATCGGTTTTCTTGTTGGATATGGAATACTTCTGATTGGTATCTACGTTCTTTTTCCCAAACATTCCAAATCCTCCAACACGAAGATTTACAAAGGGAGAAAAACGCTTGTCAAGAAAGAAGTAATGTGTACTTAGAAAGACGGGTATTGCAGAAAAGTCATACTTCTCATGGTGACTATATCCGATACCAGCTCCAATGGCAAATTGCTCGTTAATGAACACTTCGTGCAGGTAATTCGCAGAAATGCATTTGTCACCATAATCGCCAAGCCCTTGCGAAGAAGAAACATCAATAACATTCAGACAACCGTTTCCAGGGTCAAAGGAGACCTGGGCCACCGTAATGGGTACTATTGAAAG
>JAEEGH010005528.1_pt1 | contig 31658 bp, 24 predicted proteins | sample 9134181 | NCBI WGS metagenome assembly JAEEGH01 (sample SAMN16246544, study PRJNA631951) | gut metagenome | biome: gut microbiome; feature: rumen; material: DP-attached | host: Bos | place: Iran: Karaj | collected 2018-10
CCTTCTGGATGATGTTATAGATTTCCGGATCAGTCTGTTGCAATGTAGATTTAAGCATTATAGCTCCTTTAAAGTTCGCGTCCCAAATATAGTAAAATTTTGTATATTACCCCAAAAAGGATAGACCATGTACCCAAATAAAGTTCGCCGTGATATTGCCATTCTCGTTCCGCCCGATGTTAAAAGTGTTCTAGAAATCGGAGCCGGATCCGGCAGAAACTGCGTTCTTTACCCGAAAGACGCCTACAAGGTCGCCATCGAGCCCGAAAACCGCGAAGATATGCAAACCGCGGACAAGGTTCCGGGCGGGTTCAATGAATACCACCCCGTCTTTTACGAACAGTGCACCGAAGACCGCAAGTTCGACCTCATTGTCATTTGCGATGTCTTGGAACATGTAAACGACCCGGTAGACATGATCAACTTCTGCAAGAAGCATCTGAATCCGGAAGGCCACATCCTGATTTCACTCCCGAACTTCTTGAGCATCGAGACGATTTTCCAGATTCTCGTGTTCCGCGACTTCCGCTATGTGCGCGTAGACCAGGGCGAACGCTGCTACGGAGTTCTGGACATCAACCACAAGACGTTCTGGACCCAAAAGAGCTTCCGCCGTTTCGCAAAAGAAAACGGTCTCGAAATTGAGCAGACTATTGGCATTAGAAAACAGCTCAAGTTTATGCCGAGGCTTCTCGCCCACAGCAACTTCTTGCCGCTGCAGTACGGCTTTTTAATCAAAGTCAAGGACTTCAAGCCCAACGAACGTCACTGGGGAATGTAATTACCGGGGACCAGCTTCATTCTTGATGCGAGCGGCAAGTTCTGCATCCGGGATTTCCACTACCACCGTATAATCGGGTTCATAGCCATTGGCATCGCCAGCGAGTTCCTCGCCACCAAGGCCAAACATATTCCCGTCCATTTTAACAAAGCCAAGCGTCGATTCGTCCGGCGTACCGTCTTCGTTTTCAAGGCGGTAAACAGCAACCGGCGTTTCGATGTTGAACGCATTGTTTGAGATGTAGCAGGACGCAGAATCGGTGCACTCAATTCCAGCATTTTTTACATCGTAGAAGAAATTGTTGTACGCATGCAACTTGCCATGACGTGCAAGCACACCGCGAGCTTCCATGTTCGCAAAGTAGTTGTGGTGCATCGTAAGCGTCTGAGCAGTATCCACAAAGATATCCGGTTCAAGACCAAACAGAATGCCGGTCTGCGCATTTTCAAAACGGTTCCACGAGAGCGTCACTGCATACGAACTGCGCTTGATATCCACCTCGATGAGCGGGTATTCTTCGAACGAGCAATGATCCACCCAAACGTGATGCGTGCGGTTGTGGATCGAGAGCGCACGGCGGCTCGTCGTATCCCGTGCCGTAATTGCCGGTGCGGTAAAGGTCAAATTCTCGAAAATGAGATTTGAGGATTCCTGAGTCAAAATGCCCATGCCCGTAATGCGAATATCACGCCCACGACCATCCACAGTTTTATCAGACTTTATGCGCAATGGCGAACGCAAATTGTACGTTCCATCTTTTTCAAAGAGAATCCAGACTGGAGTATCCTTCTCGGCGCATTCACGGAAAGAGCCCTGGGACAAGGCGACCTTAGTTCCGTAATTTCCCAACGAATCCACCTTTGAAGAGTCGACAACATCAATTAAATCTTCAGTTGTCGTGACAATGCAAACTTCGCCTTCCACTTTCTCAATTTTTCCCGTGCTATCGGTTTTTCCAGTAGCACCAAGCGTTCCAACTGCATAGCCTTGAATTTGTTTGAGCAAGGCTTCATGCGCACTCCAATCGCTCTCGGGATATTCCGTTGCAGTTGACGTTTTCGACATCACCACCTTAATGGTCGATGACGTGTCGGAACCATCCACAAACAAAGTGTCCCCCGCATTGGATTGCACCACCGTTGAATGGACTTCTTCCGGGTCGCCAATTTGCACATCGAAGCTTCCCTGCGGAAGCGAGTCAATCACAAAATGGCCCGTACTATCAGGAACAACGTAGCGATCAAGGCCAGCCACGCGAACGACAGGCGATGCCCCAAGCAGCACATAGCCTTCGATAGACGAAAGATCGCCAAGCTTGATGGTATCGACCTTGGAATCCGATTTGGCAAGAGCTACAGAATGCACTGCGCCCGACGCCTCAGATTTGTTCACGTTACGAGCTTCAATGGTATAGCGGCCGTTACGGACTTCAAACGAGACTTGCCCATCCTCATCTGTTTCGTTCCAAGCATTTTCCGCAGGGCCGCTAGAAAGGTAATCGTCCGGCAAAATGCGAACACGCGCCGTAGATGCAGGCGTTCCATCAGCCATTTGAACATACAAAGCAATAGTCGATTCGGCTTCGGTGCCACCAGCAACATTTCTTTCGGTGCACGCCGTCAAAGCCAACGCAAAAACTCCAAGCAAAGCCAACAAGCGCATTTGAGCAACCGTCATCCAACTAGTTTTCATGATTGCCCCCTTGAACTTCTTCAGGTTCGCGAGATTGTTGCATTTCTGCACCGCGAATGCGGCGTTTGCGCCCACGCCTCTGCGGTGGCGGATACGGGTCCGAAAGCGGGAAAAGTTGCATGCCGAGCTGGAAAACGCGATTCGGCTTTTGACACGCACCTACTTTAGCAAGCACTTCGCGACGGAACCTGCGCACCATTTCGACAAGCTCTTTATAAGTCGTTTCGTCACAACCAAATGCGAGCGTCGAAAGATTGCGTTCACCGCGATCAAAGCGGTCCATCGCCGTTTGCGCCACATCTAAATTCTGCTGGATGTAAGCGTTTACCGCTGTATTGTACGATTCAAAACCACTAGAAACAAGACCTTGCGTTTGTTCATAAAAGCCCGTCTGCTCGTTCTTCTTGATCATCGAGAGGCGTTCCAAAAGCGCAATCGAAGACTTTACCTGGCTTGCAGAAATCGGCGGGCGCACCATAAGGCCCAAGGCGGCATCATCGCCCACATATGGGTAAAACGTCACAAGTTCACGAACAACAGCGTGGTACCAATGGTCAAAATATTCAAACTGGTCCTTCGCCAAGTTTTCCACCTTGCATTCCTTAGATGCCACAAGCTTTTCCAAGAACTGGCGACTTTCGGTATGCGTTTTAGCCTGGTTAAAAGCAACCATGTTTGCAAAGTACGCTTTTTCGCGTTCGTCACTGCAAAAGATAGACGCAAAAACTTCGACAATGCGGTCGGTCAGGTTTCGCTTGCCCTGCAAAATCTTATTGAACATCGATGAATCGAAGCCCGCTTTTTCGGCAATAAAACGATGGCTAAAACGCCAATCACTTGCATGGCGCTCTTCGTAGGCGTCTTTCAAAAAATCGCGGTAATTCAAATATTCAAAGATATTGATCATGTTTTAGTAGGCAGTTAGAAGTAGACAGTAGGCAGGAACTGCATAACTTAATATACATTATTGTCCACAGTTTTGCAAATTTTATGTCCACATTATGTTATAAAAAAAATGTGTTATTTTTTTGAAAAATCTAAAAAAGTTCATTTTTTACGTGAAAAATATCGAATTATCAGATTTTCTCACGTAAAAATTCAGACAAACTTATTAAAAATTCAGCAAAAAGTATCTTTCGCCACCTTTTAGACAGTGTTTTAAGCTTTAAAAGCTCGAAATTTTTCATTTTAAAGCAAAAATCCGCATTCAAGCGGATTTTAACTACATACAACATCAAAATTTTACGTGAATATCAAGCTTATTTTGAAGATATTCACGTAATATCCAACTAAAAATGGAATTTTCGTTTTTAATAGCGGAAGTAGTTGCCTTTGGGGAGGTTTCGCAAATCCGACTGATTGCGAACATTTTGCACTTTCTGGCCAAGCGCATTGACCGTGATGCCTTTGGCTCGCGGCTTTGTCGCAAGTTTTGTCGGAACAATCGAAACAGGTCCCTGCTGATTTTCGCGAGCGGCCTTGCAACCGGTACGATAAACATCCTTCATATCAAACGCAATCATGTCGATATTCGGGCCGCCATCTGCCGTCGCCGACTGTAAAATCACTTTGAAGTCCAAGGCATCCACCCAGACGTTGTCGATATAGACCGTATCCCACTTGTCCCAGCTTCCGGTGGACTTGAATGTCACATCGTAGGTGCCATTATCTACCGTAACCTTCATATCGCGATTAGCGCTTCCCGAAAACGAATAGCGGATCATCACACGGGCCTTTTCTGCAGACTGGTCCGAAGTCACCATGTACGTGGCCTTGCTGTAGGCAGAATTATCAAGATTGAAGAAACCGCCGCCAGTATAGCCTTCATGATTCTTTTCAGTCCAGCCATCTCCAAATTCAGGTTCCGCCATGTCAATCACTGACGGCCAAGCATCCGTACCAGCCTTGAGCGAGCACAGAGCTTCGTCAAGTTCCTTGACTTCCACTTCACCGCTTGAACTGCTCGAACCGCCACCAGGACCTTCTTCGTAAGAATCTTCCGAAGCATGAGAAATCGGCGTGCAAGCGGCACCGCCCTTGAACATCGCCGTGTATGTGATGTCACGGGCCTTCGTCTTGAAGCCATAATAAATCATGTTCTTCGAAACTTCGTTGCAGTCATCATCGACCCACTTTTCAAACGTCTGGCCATTCGGCGTCACGCGGAGCGTCATCGGGGAACCCGCCGGGAAATACTGCGTCTGCGTAATGAGGCCGTTGTAATTCGAGAGGTTCGTCTTGACCTTGATGGTATAACGTTTCTTGATGGCAGCCACAAGTGTTGTAAGCCCGGCCTTCGCTTCTGTTGACAAATTCGTATTGCTCTTGAGATTTTCTTCGAGCTCTTCGCAAATCATTTGAGCATGGCCCATCGAGCCCATTTCCTGGAAATGCGTTGTACCGTCGTTCACGCCATCGGGATAATTCGGGTATTCGCCTTTTTCAAGTTTTTTATAAAGGTAACGGGTCACGTAATCGCCCATGCCTTTGTACGTATTGTTATACGTGTTGTACGACTTCATGTTCAAATCGACAAACGGAATCTTGTTGTTCTTGGCAACCGTCTGCATCATGCCGCGGGCATCGTAGTTGTTAGAGCCCGTCGAGAACACGTTGCGGCTACCGTTCAAGTTCATCGGAGAGACGAGGACGACATTGGCGCCCTTGCCCTTGCCAGCATCGACATACTGTTGGATGAATCCAGGGAACTTCGACGGCTCCACATAACGCGCGGCCTTTGAATAGTCGCGGTCATTATGGCCAAATTGCACAAAGAGGTAGTCGCCCTTTTGGAGCTTTCCCTTGACCTCGTCCAAGCGGCCTTCTTCGATGAACGTTCTAGAGCTACGGCCACCGATTGCATAGTTAAGGACTTTCACACGGGAGGCGTCAAAGAAATGCCCAAGCACCTGGCCCCAGCCCGTTTGCGGATAGACGTTATCCTTATACGTCTGCACGGTCGAATCGCCCACCACGTAAATCGAAAAACTGGTGGAATCGCTTACAGCGACACCTGTGAAAACAGCGGCAGCAAGAAGATATTTGAATACTCGTTTCATAGTAGTATGCACCAGTTGACAGAACTTAGTTATTAGTTATTAGTTACTAGTGTATTTCTTCTTAATACATTCTAGTAACTTGTAACTCTGAACTAGAAACTTCTAAGTTCTAAATTCTATTTCACCTTTGCCCAAGTCGCAACAAGCTTTTCACGACCCTGGCGAACGACAACGCGGTAAACTCCGTTTGTACGCACGAGAGAAGACATATCCACCTCGCCCGCCAAAACAGCCTTACGCACGACAAGACTTCCGCTCATATCGAACACGCTTATGTCAGCACGTTCCGAAAGCAAAAGCTTATCGCCAAGGAGCTTTGCTCTAGCCGCCATCTTGATACCTTGCAGCGATGTCGGAATTGAATCCTTAACATCCTTGCAATCCACACCAACACGGCAGACACCATCTAGGTTAAAGCCAAACGCATCAAGGTTCGGAGCACCATCAGAAGTCACCGACATAAACTTGAGTTCGGCTTCGCCCTGCGGCGCATCCATCACAACGTAAGCGGTATCCCACTTGTCCCAGCCACCTGTCGGAGGGGCGCTCAAATAGTAGTCGTGGTCAAGGTAGGCATTGAACATACGGTCTGTAGAACCGCCATTGGCGTAACGCACAGCAAGCGTCACGTAGCCTGCACCGGGGAACTTCACCTTGTAACTTGCAAACGACACGTTCGTGTTATCCAAGTTGAAATAGCCATCGCCAATATAGCCAGTCCATTCCGTTTGGGTCCAGCCAATTCCCGCAGTATCCGGCTTACTTGCGTCAAAGAATTTCTTGATATCCTTATCCACCTTGGTTTCTGTCTCCTGACTGCCATCAATCGGCGTGAACGGTTCAAACGTCACATCGTCAAGGCTCTTCGGAGTCGTTGTCGGGAATGCGGTCAAAGCCTTGCCATCGCCCGTGTACTTCTGAGCGGTACCGCCTTCATACACTGCAGTGAACTGCGTCGATGCAGAACCCATGACAAACGTGTGGATGTACGGAGACTTTACATTGGAGCGGCTCGGGGCGCCGACCTTGTTGCCGTTACCGTCATACCAGCCCAAGAACTTTTTGCCGGACTTCGGAATGGTCTTGAGCATAACCGTCATGCCCTTCGGGTAGTAAGCACTAAGAGAAGTCGCTTCGGCAGCGCCTTCCGGGCTCACCTTGACATCTACCTGGTACATAGGCGCCATGTAGTCGCCAAGTTTTTTCACAATCGGATCCTTGTGGGCGCGCATCTGTTCTGTAATAATACGTCCAAAGGCATTCGCACCGTTCATCTGTAAATGCACCTGGTCCGTCTGGTCACTGCCCAAGTTGCTATATTCAGATTTTGTAGCATAGTTGAAGATAAACTGTGCCGAATAGCGTTCGCCCACAGAAATCATGTAGTTCGCGACCATTTCGCTCATATCGATAAACGGAACGTTCAATTCCGTTGCAAGGCTCTGGTTAAGAGCCGGATAGCCACGATAGCTGTTATGGATCTGCGTTGGAGAATCATAGTACAAGCGACGAATCGGGCTCATGATAATCGGATAAGCGCCTTTCGCCCTGACATCGCTCACAAGCTTTTTCATGTTGGAGGCAAAGAAGTCTTCCGTGCTGTAGTTCACGTCGTTAATACCGAACTGGACAACGACATAGTCGCCAGCCTGCAACTTGTCCGCAATGCAACCACCATTGGTGCAGCCCTTCTTAAAGAACATGTCGTAATAGCCGACCGCGGTGTTACCCTTTTTGTCCTTACCGCCGCCACCAAGCGACATGCCGCCCTGTCCACGGTTCACCACTGCCGCCTTGTTTACATCGAACCAGTAATGAAAATCCTGGCCCTGGCCCTGTTTGGGATAATAACCATCAGCCCAGTCCTGCATGGTCGAGTCACCGCACAAATAAATAGTGACCTTAGCCATTGCAAGCGGAGCTACAATCATCGAAGCCGCAACAGTGCCCTGCCAAAATTTGCTAAACATTCCCATATTCAAACCTCTTACTTCGCAGCGTTGTGCATGGACTTCGAAATCACGCGACCGTTCAATTTCACAACCATCATGTAAGCACCACGCGGGAGCATTTCGCGGTCAAACATCACCTTAGACGTTCCGGCAGTCACATTGCGGGAGATTCCGCCAACGAGCTTACCTGTCACATCAAAGGCATAGATTTCAGCAAGGCCTGCTTCATTTGTATGGAGGATTCCCGTTACCGGATTATAAACATTCGGCCTGAACGACTGAGGCGCAATCGATACCGGCTTGTCAACAACCTGCGTTCCATCGTAAAGTTCTACGCCGTCAATTCCGAACGTGAACATATCGACATTCGGGCCACCGTCACTTGTCATCGACGTAAGCTTGAGCGTATTGACGCCAGCCTTCAGCTTCACATCTACAGAGGCCTCTTTATACGTTGTCCATCCTGTAGCCGGGAAACTAACCGTACCTGCCGACTTGCCATTCACGCTAACAGCCATGCTACGATCAGCATTTCCACCATTGGCGTAACGGATTGTCAAAGTCGTCTTAGCCTCGGTCTTCGAGAAGATTTCCCAAACACCATAGCTAGAAAGTGTGTTATCAAAATTGAAGTAACCGTTCTTGAGGAACCCTTCGTTTGTTTTTTCGGTCCACCCCACACCATCCTTCGGCGTAGAAGCATCGAGCATAGACAAACCGTCGTTCACAACCGGAGTCGTATCGACCGGCACTACGACATTTTCACCGACCACGTAAACTTCCGGCTGTTTGAGTTTCTTCACCATGTCCGGCATAAAGAATCCCACATGCGGCGGCTGGTTGTACGCCGTATTTTCGGAGGCAACCGCAGTACGGTACGTGGCGTCGTGCATCAAGGTATAGACGCGATGCGGGCTTGTAACCGGAGTGGCAATGATATAAATCGTCGTCGGATCCTTTTCAGAGCGCACAACGAGTTCTTCACGCCAGTCACCAAACAAGTCTGCAATAAGGCTCGGAGTATTCTTGGTGCCATTGCAACCCGTTACACCAAGCGCCGTCGGGCCATCAAAGTAAACCTCGGCCTTGACATCCTTAGAATTGAACTTGGTCACGTAAGCACCGTCCAGAAGTTCATCGTAGGCGTCACCGTCGAAGTAAATGCGGAAGTTCTGCGAAACAGCCGGAGAACCGATTTTTTCTTGCTTGACAGTGAACATTCCACCGCCCTTTGCAGACCACATTTCGTAACCACGATGGGTCGAGTCGACATCGGCAGCCATGCCGCGACCATTATCGACACCAGGCTGAGCCGTTCCCCAGATAATCGTACCATCATGGGCACGTAATTCATCAGTGTACTTAGCATCCTTGTGTTCATGCACATCCCAGGATTCAAGCCCCGGATGGTCCGGATCCAGATCACCGATATGGTGAGCGTCGCCATGGCCAAGACCAGTGCGGTAACGCAGGGTGCCATCATGGTTCAAGGCTGCAGCACCGAAAAACACTTCATCATAACCATCGCCATCGAGGTCAGCCGCCTGAAGACTGTGGTTTCCTTCGCCATAGAGACCCTTGCCCGGGTCTTCAGACTTGTGGTACCAGCGTTGCTTCAATGTTTTGCCATCAAAATCATACGCAACCACATAAGCAGACGTGTAATAACCACGTGCAAAAATTGCACTCGGATGGACGCCATCCAAGTAGCCAGTCGCAGCCAGGTAGCGTTCGCAACGGTTACCGTAGTTGTCGCCCCAGTAGCCCTTGCCATCCTTGCCCTTCACATGCTGGTTGATGTCTCGACTCGGCACAAAATCAACCGTCGAAACCGCAGCGCCATCAGCACCGCGGAAAACGGTCAAGTATTCCGGCCCCTTAAGCACAAGGCCGTTACCGTCACGATAATCCTTGGACTTGTCGCCCACAGCCTTGCCCGTACCATCAATCGTTCCGTCGGCAGTCTTCACAATCATTTCGGCTTTGCCATCGCCGTCGTAGTCAAAGACCTGGAATTGCGTGTAATGAGCACCTGCGCGGATATTCTTGCCGAGGTCAATGCGCCAAAGGCGCTTGCCATTCAGCTTGTACGCATCGATAAACACCGTGCCCGTATAACCCGTTTGCGAGTTATCGTGAGCGTTAGACGGATCCCATTTGAGAACCAATTCATATTCGCCGTCACCATCGAGGTCAGCCGTGCTCATATCGTTCGGAACGTAAGTGCACGTTTCACCGTTCGGCATAGTCTGTGCTGCAGGCGGCTCCACTTTAAAAGTCTTATATGGGAAGGATTTTCCGCTATTGGAGACCGTTTTATCCAAAACAACAGAAAGCGGAGACTTCGTCTGTTCCTTGCCGTCCACAACTGCGGCAACTTCGTAACTGGAAGTCGCCTTTCCGTCACTATCCAGGAAATTCGTTCCGTCCGTTTTTCCGATGGAGGCAATCTTCTTTCCATCACGATAGAGGACAAATTCCGTCGCCGGGTCGTCGGTGCCCAACAAGCGCCAGCTAACCAGCATACCCTTGCCCACGTTTGACGCGACAAGGCCGCGCGTCAAGTTTTCCATTTGACGAGGCGCAGCAAAAGATGGAACAGCAAGCCCTGCAGCAAGCGCAGAACTTACAAGAATAGACTTGAAATTACGATTGGATCCCATATACAACGCTCCTAACGGTGTAAAACCAAACTCTTGTTTCTTTCAAATATAATCTCTTTTCAATAAAAAGTCCACATTTTTTATTATACTTTTAACTTTCAAACAATAATTTGCTAGAAAAAGTCCACAAAAGGAATTTATTATTTGTCTACATTAGTAAACCTGTTTTTAGGAAATTTCGACCACAAAAAGTACAGTTTTTCGTAAAAAAACGAAACGAAACGCGCCAAAAGTTCTCGTAAGTCGTTCCTTTAACTATATTTAACACGAGTATGCCGCATTGGTGGAAAAATTTTTCGTGGGAATGGCTGTTCGACAACATCGCAGCCCGATCACCCACATTTGTAAAAATCATGGTCGTTACCGGAAAGTCGTTCTTCTATTATCATGGAACGACTCGTGCGGCCGCATTGACCTACACGACTCTTGTAGCCGTTGTCCCGCTTCTCATCATGCTCACCTCGATTTCTTTGGCGGTCGGATTCGGAACCTTCATTTCGGACTACCTTCCCATCGTGCTCGACATGCTCAATCTGGACTGGCCCACCGAGCAAATCATGGATATCGTCGAAAATGCGGAACATATCCCCATAGGAAAGCTAGGGGTTATCGGTGCCGGAGGCCTTTTTGTCACGTTCATCCTCTCGTTCGGGAGCCTGGAAACGAACTTCAACGTAGTCTGGGAAAACAAGACATCCAGAACTCTAATCCGCCAAATCAAGGTCTATACGCCGTTTCTTCTCATCGGGGCTGCCTTCGTCGGCATGTTTGCGGGCTTCATGAATCACGTCCAGAAGGTGATGTCCGCCATCATCGTCGATGGATTCCATTTTTCGCCAGAAATCATCAAGACTTTGATTTCCGCGTTCTGGTACTCCACGTTCCACAGCACGCTTCTCCTTGTCATTTTCCTGATGCTTTACGCATTGCCCGCACGACCGAATGGCCATAAGCCCTATACTCGCAAAAAACTCTTTTTGGCATCGATGCTTTCCACGCTGATTTCTTGGCTCGCCATCATCATTTACGTCAAGATTTTAATGCTCATCCAGACCACAATGGTCACGAGAATGTCTATTTTTTACGGGTCGCTGGCTTTCATTCCACTCATTCTCTTCCTGTTCTTTGGCGTCTGGTCTATCATCCTGTGTGCCAACAGCCTAGTCTGGACGATTTGCCACTGGCCGGCAGTCAGCACAAAGAACTGGCGATGGGAAGCAAAAACGGACGAACTATGAAAAAGACAAAAATATGGACTGCGATTCTTGCGGCACTGACCCTTACCGTAAGCGCGAACGCAAAGCTCCAGGGTTCCGAAGACTACCAACCGAAAGAGGAATCGAGCTCCGAATGGAGCGCGCTCCTTAGCGTAGGCGGCGGCAACTCGCTGATTGCCCGCGACGGAACCATATTCATGAACCTCCGCGTCGGCGTCGTGCTGAACCCGTACATCAGTCTGGGTGCGTACTTTTCGACCATCCTCAGCGACGTGAAAAACCCGAAAGTTCGTCATCCTCAAATGCTCGACTACCATTCGTACGGCATTTTCGCTGAACCGGTCGTTTTCCGCAACGGTTTGTTCTCGATTTCGCTGCCGGTTAGCATCGGTGGCGGCAGCGTGAACTTCATGAACAAGGGCGACGAAGACGGATTCAAGTCCGACGACGCATTCTTCACATCCGACTTTTCGGCACAGTTCAACTTCCGCGTGACGAAGCTTCTTGAAGTTTCGATTGGCGGCGGTTACAGGCTGTTCGCTGGCATCGAAGAAAACAACCTGAAGAACAAGGATTTCCGCACACCGTTCGGCGAACTGAGATTCACGTTTAAGGAGTTTTAGTTCAGAACAGGAATGCGCACCGCATCCGCAATCGGAGCTGCGCGAGGATTCCTTGCCTCTGTCATCCTGAGTGAAGTGCGAAGCACGAAATCGAAGGATCTAGTGAAATTAGAAACGCCCGGCAGTGAATGAACTGCGCGGGCAGTTTTTGTTATTTATCAATTCTAATTTAAACTAGTCCTTTACACAACGAACTGAAAAACCATAGTTTTTGCTGTAGTAGTACAGGAACGCATTGTCACGGTAGCAATCCAGGTACATGTGATATGCGCCGTCGCTGCTGTCCTCTGTAGAACTCCAGAAACTCGCGCCATCGCCCTCGCCGTAATCACTCCCAATGTAGTACCTGTAGCCAGCAGGGAGCGCCGAGAACCCGAAAGCATCCGTGCCGTTGCCATTGCTATACCAACCAGATTTAGACTTGAGTTTTGTGCTAGCTGTAGATTGTCCGCCAACAGCATCGAATAAAGTTTCCCATTCTGTTTTACTGGGCAAGTGCCAACCAGCGGGGCAAGCACCACGCACCGGATACATAGGCATGCATGTTTTATAGAATCCGCAACCTTTGCCGTTTGTGCTCCACGTGCCTGCGCTGTCCATCGCAGCAGCCCAGGTGTAAAGGCGACCGTACTTGATGCAGTTAACGAGGGCATCGTCATAGCACCAACTAATGGAATCGGAGGTGTAGCCGTTATAGTTATAGGGAACACCAGTGTAAGCATAGTTGAGGTTCTCCGCCATCCACGTCTGGGAACCAATGGTAACTGTCTTGTAGATTTGGCCATCGCGGGAATCTGTTATGTACCCGACAACCACTGTTGAAGGATTAACCACATTTTGAGCAACACTGCTACTGGACTTCTGCGTGATGCTAGAAGAAGATACTTGAGCATGAGCATCATTCCACTCACCGTAGCGGTCTTCGATTTGCGACACGTAATCGGTGCAGGCAATGATTAAGACGAGAGACGAAAGACTAAAGACGAGAGAGATTCCCCGTCGGAGCGGGGAATAACGATTTCGTAACCACCAACCACGGTTTACTAACCACTTCAACATACATCCCTCCTAAAATGCAAAGCTCACGCCGATACATACGGCTCCGGCTATTGCAATACCGATTCCAATGCCACGAAGAGTCTGACCCGATTCTGCATCATCCTTAGCTCCTTTGTATTCATATTCATTTGCAAAATTTTTCCTTTCAGCAGCTTCTTTTGCATCGCTGTTCCCCATAATGGCAAACACCACGCCGTACGTAGTCACCAGTATTCCGAAAACGAGTAAAACCTTACCTGCAATTCCAGATTTATTCTCAGGCTCGTCGTTCACGTTCGCAGGGATGTTCTCGCCTACTTTCGCTTTATCATCATGAGGTTCGTCAAGGGAGATTCCCGCCTTCGCGGGAATGACATGCTGTTGTTCACTGGAGATATGCGATTGTTCGCTAGGAATGACAGGAGAAGCAGACGGGTCCTCAATCGAGGTCAAGGATGACGATGCGTTTTGAATCGAGGATGACGAATCCAAAACGCTTGACGGATTCGCCGTCGCAGGAGTATTCTGCTCCTTTATTTCACGGAAAAAATCGGTAGATTTACTTTCAATCAGAAGCAGCAGTTCTTCTACGTTGGCTCCGCGTCCGTTGAAGCTAGCTATCAACTTATTTCCCGCCGTTTCATAAAGTTCCGCGGAAAGAGTCAACGAAACGCCGAAACGCCCAACACGCGCCTGGCAAATGTAGTCAGCGGCAATATTCTTGCCCGTTTCCACAAGACAGTTTCCCTCGCAATCTTCAATGGCCTTGCCCGGAGGCAACATCTGCTGGATGTTCTCGCGGGTCATGATCGTGAAGCCTTGCTTTGCCGGGAGTTCCTTTATCGCCTGCTCACGCAACACATTCGTCAAATACTGACGGTCCAAAAGTGACACGCTATCCTTCGCATCGCCATCAGCCATCGTCTCCAACACAGCAACATACGCAGCCAATGAGTCCGTCGATAAAAACAGAAGTAGCAGGGAAAACAGCAGTTTTTTCATAAAAAGGAATATAGCTTTCCCCAAAATATTCATTTGAATGATTATAGCAAAAGAATGCATATTTTAGCGACAAAAGTTCATTTTATAAAATTATCTTTTACTCGATGCTTAATTTTATTTCTCTTCGCGGGTGCAGACTGCACAACTTGAAAAATGTGGACGCCCAGTTTCCACTGGGTAAAATTACAGTTGTATGCGGTCCGTCCGGTTGCGGCAAGTCAACACTTGTGATGGACACGCTCCACGGAGAATCGAAGCGTCGCTATCTAGAAACGCTCTCGCCGTTTGCAGCAGACATGCTCGGAGGCAAGCGTAGCATTCCGCTCGACAGCGCCGAAGGACTCCCGGCAAGTTTGGCGATTGCGGCCACACGCGGAGAAGCCCCTGCAAAAGCAACGGCTCTATCGATTGCCGAATGTGACAACGCCTTGCGCACGTTGTTTGCAGCATTTGCAAAGCCCGCCTGCCCGATTTGCGGAGCTCCGATGGTGAGCCAGAGCCGCGAAGAGATTATCCGCGAAATCGCGGGAATGCCTGTCGGGACGAAGCTACAATTCTTGGCGAAGATTGAGTTGAGCGGAAGTCGCACGACGTTGGACAAGTTGTCCGCGGTGTTTTTGGCCCAAGGCTACACACGTGCAATTGCCGATGGCACCATGTATTCGCTCGCAGACTTGCTGCCTGGCGAAAAAGTCTTGACGCCCAAGGAATTCTACATCATCGTCGATAGAATTATTGTCCGCGAAAACACGCGCACGCGAATTGCCGAAGCGGTTGACGGCACGCTAAAGCTTACGCATTCCGCAATCACGCTTGACATTGCTGGCAAACGCAAATTTTACAGCACAAAGCCGTGCTGCCCGAACGCGGGCGATAAAGAGCATAAGGCAAGTGACGCCGAGGCCATCACGAATTTGGATGCCCGTTCGTTCTCGCCGTATTGCCGCACCAGCGTTTGCGAATACTGCGACGGAACGGGAATTGTTGTGGAAGGTTCCGCAACGAAAAGCAAAGGGAATAGTGGCAAAAAAGATGCCAATGAAGTTCTCGATGATGACGACGAAAGCGACGAATGTCCGCATTGCCATGGTTTGCGTCTGAAAAAGACATATCTGAATGCGACCATTGACGGCGTTAGCTACAAACAAATTTTAACCACGGAATTTGCAGAATTGCCAAAGCTTTTGCACCAAATTTTCGATGGAAAAGTCGGGCAGAATTTAAAAGCGACATTCAATTCGCTGCTCGACCGCATCGAGGCCATCAACGATTTGGGCATAGGCTACCTTACGCCAGGACGCGCGGGACAAACCCTCTCGGGCGGCGAATTGCAAAGGCTCAAACTCGCAAGTCTCAGCACGGGGCACTTGAACGGTCTCTTAATTGCTCTCGATGAACCCGCCAGCGGCTTACACGCAAGCGATGTCGCCGCACTTTGGAAAGTCCTTGAAAAAATTCGCAAACGCGGAAACACCCTCGTGCTCATCGAACACAATCCGCAAATCATCACCCGTGCCGATTACATCATCGAAATGGGCCCCGGCGCAGGCGAAAAAGGCGGCGAGATTTTATTCCAAGGCAACCGCGATGAAGTGCTTGAAAATCCGGAATCGCCAACGGGAAAATGGATTAGGTCGTTAGACGAGAGAGGAGATTCCCGCTCGGTGGCGGGAATGACGAGCAAGGGTATCAAGCGAGAGACCACTTGTGGACTCGCATTTGATACCCGCAGCGGTCATGCACGAAGTGCAATGACAAGTTCGGAAAACCCAGCAATCCTCGTCAACGATTTCGCGAAGTTCGATATGGCGCCGGTGAACGCAGCCTTCCCCATCAACAAATTCAGCGTGATTACAGGCCAAAGCGGCAGCGGAAAATCGACACTCCTTTTTGAAAACATCGCCAAACGCGCCAAAGCCGAAGAATTCAAAAAGCTCGGCATCGATGCACTTTCGATTCTCACGACCGGTGATTTTCACGGGAGCAAGCGCAGTACAGTCATGAGCGCCATCGGCCTAACCACGCTATTGCGCGACTTATTCGCGAAGCTCCCCGAAAGCAAAGTACGCGGCTACACTGCATCTAAATTCACGACGCACGCCCCCGGCGGTCGCTGCGAGAACTGTAAAGGCGAAGGTGTCATTTACGATCCGCTCGGCTACGAAGAATCCGAATGTCCCGTATGCCTCGGCAAGCGCTTCCGCGACGAAGTTCTTGAAATCCGCTTCAAGTCGCTCTCCATCGCGGACATTTTGGACATGGAAATCGGCAGTGCATACAAACTTTTCACGAACATGAAGCCGTTCGCCGAAAAGCTCAAACCGCTCGTGGATACAGGTCTCGACTATTTGCGTCTCGGACAAACTACAGCCCACCTCTCCGGCGGCGAACGCGCAAGACTCAGGCTTTCCATTACACTTGCACGTGCCAAAGCGCCAAACACATTGTTCCTCTTTGACGAACCCGCCCGTGGACTCCATCAAAAAGACATTCAGCAGTTGCTCGGGCTCATTCATGGGCTCTGCAACGCGGGCCACACTGTCATTGCCATCGAGCATGCGCAAGATTTCGTGAACGTCGCCGATTGCGTAGTAGAATTAAAACGAAAATAGTTGGTAGAACTTAGAGCTTGGAGCTTATTATCATGAATCATAAAAAGTTTTTACCACACACATTTGTAGCGTTCATCGCAATTTTCGCACTTGCCGGGATTAACGTCGCGCAAGCAGCACCGCTATTTATCGGCTATTACCCTGATTGGGGCAAATGGCACAAGCCCGCCTACACTGTAGATAAAGTTCCGTACAACAAATTAACGCATGTGCTGTGGAGTTTCATCACTCCTAATACAGATGGTACGTTGCGTGGCGATGCCGCAGAAAACCCCAGCGCACTCGATTCCATGGTAACCCTCGCCCACGCCGTTGGCACAAAGGTCATCGTCTCGCTTGGCGGCGGCGGACAAAGCGAAAACTTTGCGCCCGTTTCAAAAGACAATACACTCCGCCAAAAATTCGTCGCAAACCTCGTAAAATACGTCGCCGACCACAACCTGGACGGACTTGACATGGACTGGGAATGGGAATACAATCCCGTCCCCGAAGCAGACACCATCGCCTACAGCAAATTGCTCACGGAACTTCGCGAAGCCCTCCCCAAAGACAAAAGCCTTTCGGCAGCACTCCCCTGCTCGCCCTATTACGGGAAATGGTTCACAGCTGAAGTTCTCGTCAAGAATTTAGACTGGTTCGGATTCATGACATACGACATAACCGGTGATTGGGACGAAAAAGCCATGTTCGATTCACCGCTCTACCCGCACGAAGGATACACCACATGGTCATGGGAAGAAACGCGCGACTACTGGAAAAAGCGCGGCGTCCCGACAGAAAAGATGGTCTTTGGAATTCCTTCGTTCGGCTTTGAATTCCAGGGAGCAACAGGCCCCGGCACCAATTTCACCAAAGGTTCCACCAAGCAAGTCAGCTACGCACAAATTATGGAAAATACCGCCTGGAAATTCCATTTTGACAGCGTTTCCGTCGAGCCCTACGGCACAACAGACAACAGTTACGTCACTTTCGAAGACCCGCATTCTGCCGCCGTCAAATCGCGCTGGGTCAAAGAGAACGGTTACGCCGGAATTATGGTCTGGGAAGTTTCACACGACTACATCGAAAGCGTCGGAAATCCGATTCTAGATAGCATCGCGATAGTATTACAAGAAGGAACAACAAGTATCAGCGAGTATCACAAGAAGCGTTCTACAGGCTCTCGACAAGACGCTTCACGAATGCAGAATGTGCAAATCAAGCGCGTGGATGCGCTCGGGAAGAGCGTACAAAACGTTGGCAGCGAACAACGTTGGAAGAATCGGTTTGAATTTAGGGTAAAGCCGTAACCATCGAGCAGAAGTTTCTCTAGAAGAAATCCTTGAACGCGTCCTTGTTGGCGTAATAATCGTTGCCGCGCTTGTCAAACAGCGCTGGGCCCCAGGCACCGCTGATGGTCGGTTCCCAGAAGAATGTTCCAACCCAACGGTTCATGCCGCGAACCATCTCACGCGTTTTTTGACGTGAATTATCGAACTTGTAATGGTTATCGGAATCGCCACCGTTGTATTCGGCCACGATAAACTCAAGCTTGGAATACTTCGAAGTCACAGTATTGAATAAACTTTTCCAATTGTCGGGGGCACCATCGCCGTAAGCGGTATAAGCGGAAAAGCCCATCACATCTGCCGGAATTTTATAATCATCGAAAACAACACCCATCCACCAGGTGACCGTATTCGCTTGGCGAATGCGTTCGATGTGCAGCACTGTTTTCGTCGTCGGTGAGACTTCCTTGACAGCCTTGATGCCGGCGTTGAAATACTTGGCAGCATTTGCCTTGCCAGCAGCGGTCCCCATATCACCATTGACAGAAGTCGCGGCCTTATCGACACCGTTTCCCCAGCAATCTGTTTTGCTGTTCGGCTTGTGAATCAAGATTCCTGGAGTCGTTTCATTGCCAATCTGCACCATGTCGGGCGTCGCGCCAGCATCCTTAAGCGCATTCATTAAATCTTTAGTGTAAGCATAAACGGAATCCGCCATTGCATTGGCGTTGTTCACGCCGCGCCAGCGTTCCGGGATAATCTGCTTGCCAGGATCTGCCCAAACGTCGCTGTAATGGATGTCAACCAAGAGCCCCATGCCAGCGGCTTTGACTTTTTTTGCATAAGCGACAACGTGGTCTTTATCGCCATACGCTTCGGCATCGTGTCCGCAGCCATTCGCTGCATAGCCGTACTTTGCCTTGGGCGATACAAACGTGCGCAAACGAATCGAATTAAATCCGTGATTTTTCAGAATCGTAAAGATATCGCTTTCGGAACCATCGACATCAAAGAATTTTGCATTTTTTCGTTCGTATTCCTGCACCTCAGAGATATCGGCACCGTTGAAGAAATCCAGTTGCAACGGTTTCGCAGACGAAGAACTCGGAGTTTGCGAAGAAGAACGCGGTTGTTCGGACGAAGAAGATTGAACCGCAGAAGATAAAGAAGGTACGGTCGAAGACGATACTGCCGTCGCCGAAGAAACGGCAGAAGACGAGACTTCTGTAATTGACGAAAGCAATTCTGCCACGGAAGATGAGGACAAGCTAACAGCAGATGACAATCCATCCGAAGACATTATTTCAAACAGCGACGACGAGGATTCTGCTACAACCCCGCCCGAAGATTGCGGATTGTCCGAAGACAGCGGAGCTTCGTCAGATGATGAAGCCGGAAATTCCGAAATAGATGATAAATTCGATCCATAAGATGGCGGAGAAACCGTATCGTCACCGCACGATTGCACAAGCAGCACTAAAGAAGTGCAAGATACACACGCTGTCAGATTTTTCAAAAACTTCATACCAATCCAATCCTGTTCTTCCCTAAAAATACATCTTAATTGCCAATCCTCAAAATTTTAAATTGTAAAATTCCCGCATAAGAATTAAATTTATACCATGAAATCGAGATTTTCCCTAAACTGCGGCATCATTCTTTTCACAATGTTCATATTTGCCTGTTCCGAAAGCGAATCTTCCGCAGATCCCATGAAGGATTATTTCGACAACCAATCTCTTGCAAATTCCAAAGACGTTTCATCGTCTTCTTTTTCAGGCCTGAACCGCGATTCCATAGTTACTGGGGAATTCAAGGACGCCCGAGACGACAGAACATACAAAATGGTGAAAATCGGAAACCAGACCTGGATGGCAGAGAACTTAAAATATATCCCAAAAGAACCCGACGAAAGTTGGTGCTATAAAAACGACAACTCCAACTGCGAAAAGTACGGGCGACTTTATAGGTGGATGACCGCCGTCGGTAAATCCGAAGAAGAATGCGGATACCAAAAGGCATGCCCTCTCACCTACCCCGTACAGGGCATTTGTCCAGAAGGCTGGCACATTCCCCAAAAAAAAGAATTAGAAACCCTAGTCGATAATGCTGGAGGGCAATCTATCGCCGGAGCAAGATTAAAGGCAAAAGAGAGTTGGTCCCAAGCCTGGAATGAATGTATAGGCACCGACGATTACCAATTCTCCGCCATGGGTACCGGATATTTGCGGTGGTATTCCGATAACTATTACAACAAGGGACTCACCACGGGAATTTGGTCTGCCACAGAACTAGAAGACTCCCTCAGCAGAGAAGGATTTGAACACGTTGGAGTCTATATTCTCTTTTTATATAATGACAAAGACTCAGCACAAGTTGACGAGACCAATCGGGATTTCGCCGAGTCTATCCGCTGCATCAAGGACGATTTCTAGGATTGAGCCATGTTCGCCCCTCAACTTTTGACATCTACAGCCGTCCAAGATTTTATTCGAGATGCGTTCAAACGAAAAATGGATGCATTGCAAGTTTCGACACATTTGGCCAAGGAGTTCAGCAACGAAGAACGAATCGCCATCATGGACTATATGGCGCTCGTACCGAAATTCCGCGAAAAATTCGGCATCGGGAATACCGCGTTCCTCCTTTGCGACAAACTAGCGTTGGAGCAAAGTACTGCGCAAGATATCGGGCGTTGGAAATCGACGCTTTGGGAACATGCCTGCCTAGCAAACAAGAACAGCGAAAGCAATAATAGCGAAAGCGTCGCCATCGTTCACGACCTGTGCTGCGGCATGGGCGGAGACTCCTTCTTTTTGCCGCAAGAACTGACCGCCATCGGCGTGGACCTTGATGAAAACCGACTCGCAATGTACCGCTACAACAGCAGCGTAATGCGAGGTGTCCCGCAAGAATCATGCGATGCGTACACTATTCTCGGAGATGTCCGCGAAGTGCTCGCCCGCCCCAAAGCCGACTTTTTCACAATTGACCCGGCACGCCGCGCCATCGAAGGCGAAAACCAGCGCGACCTCCGCAATCTCACGCCCTCACTCGAAGAAGTCATCGAGATTTCGAAGCATTATAAAGGCGGCATGGCAAAAATCCCGCCCGGCTACCCCATCAGCGAAATCCCTCGCGGAACAGAAATCGTTTACATTGGCTCTCGCACGGACTGCCGCGAATGCTTGGTGCTGTTTGGCGAACTCACTCAAAATCCAGACCACGTGCGCGCTGTGATGGTCGACAAAACAGGGAACGAAATCGCCAGTTGGACATTCACCCGCGACAAAAAACGCGAAGCCCGCAACGAAAGCGAACAATCGCAATACGACCACAATTACGAACTCGAAGGCCGCGACCGCATTTACCGCACATCGAGCAGCGAATCCGACTTGCCACTCGGAGGCATTTCAAAGTTCATCGCGGAACCCGCGCCGGTGCTGCTCCGCAGCCACCTCTTTGGAGCAGTCGCCCTCGCCCACGACGAAACGGCACACTTGATTTCACCGGGTATCGCTTACGTGACTAGCGAAAAACCGCTCCCCACGCCCGCCTTTGCAAGTTACGAGATTCTCGAATCGTCCGAAATTTCGACCGGAGCAGTCCGCGCCATGCTCAAATCGCACGACATCGGGAAACTCACGTTAAAACTGCGTGGCGTCAAAGTTGATCCCGATCAGGAAATCAAGCGGCTCAAGCCCAAAGGCAAGAACGCAGCAACGCTTTTCTACACACGCCTCGACGGCGAGAAAATCGCGATACTCGCAAATTCAGTAAAAACCTATAACCAAGTACCAATAACCTAATTATGCCCGTCAAACTAGAACAATCTTGGCTGAACCTGCTCGCCGACCAATTCGAGCAACCGTATTTTAAGCAAATCAAGGCAAAACTTTTGCAGGAACATGCAGAGCACCATGTGGTGTATCCTCCCGGACCGCAGATTTTTGCCGCCCTCGACTATTGCCCCGTCGATAAAGTCAAGGCTGTCATCATCGGACAAGACCCATACCACAATCCGGGACAAGCCCACGGTCTTTGTTTCTCAGTACCGTTCGGCATTGAACCGCCACCGTCTCTCATCAACATTTTCCAAGAACTCCATGACGATCTCGGCATCACACCGCCACCGCACGGTAATTTGGAAGGCTGGGCTCACCAGGGAATTTTGCTTTTAAACGCATCGCTTACCGTGCGTGCGCACATGGCGGCAAGTCACGCAGGCATTGGCTGGCAGCAGTTCACGGATACAATTATCCAGCGACTTTCGCAAGTCCGCGAGAACCTCGTCTTTTTGCTTTGGGGCAGTTTCGCCATCAAAAAGCAAGTGCTCGTCGCCCCCAATCGCGGCCATCTGATTCTCACCGCTCCACATCCGAGCCCGCTCTCGGCATACCGCGGATTCTTCGGCTGTAAGCACTTCAGCAAGGCAAACGCTTATCTTGTCAGCAAAGGACTCGAACCCATCGACTGGAGCATTAAATAAACAAGAGGTTTATCATGGCAAAGAACTGCAATGAAGAAAAACACAACGAAGAAAACCGCAACAAGATTATCGTCAGAACCAGCGTTATCGGGATTGTTACCAACGTCATTCTTGCCAGCGTCAAGGCGGTTATCGGCCTCATGGCAAACTCCATCGCAGTCGTTCTCGATGCCGTAAACAACCTCTCGGACGCACTTTCGTCCATCATCACAATTGTCGGCAACAAACTCTCGCGAAAACTGCCCAACGAAAAGCATCCGCTCGGTTACGGCCGCATTGAATACCTGACCGCCATGGTCATCGCCTCCATCGTAATTTACGCGGGCATCACCTCTTGCGTGGAATCCGTCAAGAAAATTATCCACCCCGAAGAAGCCGATTACTCCACCGTTTCACTTATCATCATCGCCATCGCCGTAGTCGTGAAGGTCGTCCTCGGGCGTTACGTAAAAGCGCAAGGCGAACGCGTGAATTCCGGTTCGCTCATCGCTTCCGGCTCCGATGCACTCTTTGACGCCATCCTCTCCCTTTCTGTTCTCGCCTCGGCACTCATCTTCATCTTCACGGGGCTCTCACTCGAAGCATACGTCGGCGTCCTGATTTCCATCTTCATTATCAAAGCCGGCTTTGAAATGCTGAAGGACACAGTGAGCGACTTGCTCGGCAAGCAAAACGACAACGAACTCTCCAAGCAAATCAAGAGCCTCATCCGCAGCGAAGAAGGCGTCCACGGAGCATACGATCTCGTCATCAACGATTACGGTCCCGAAAAGAAGCTCGCCTCCGTACACGTAGAACTCCCCGACACCATGACTGTCGCCGACCTGGATTCCCTCACGCGCAAAATCGAAAAGAAAGTCTACCGCGAAACAGGAGTCATCCTCACCGCTATCGGCGTTTACTCTTACAACACCAAAGACGATGAATCCGCCAAAATTCGCGACACAATTTCAAACAAAGTCAAATCACACGATTGGGCACTCCAGATGCACGGTTTTTACGTAAACATTGAGGCCAAAGAAATGCGCTTTGACGTGGTCATTAAATTCGGCGTGAATGCCCAAGAAGCCCTAGAAACCATCAAGAGCGAAGTGGCGCAGCTCTATCCTGACTACAAGATTCAGGTTTCACCCGATATCGATTTGGGATAAAATAAACGTACTTTTTGTCAATTTTTCGGTCTTTTTCGCACGCAGCGGATATAAAATTTCTTGTTTTCGATTGCATAATCGTGGCTGAACTTTTCGCCATCGAATAAAATGGCATAGAGACGATTTTCGTCATCGTAACTCCACCATCCCGTCACCTTACCGAATCCTTTATATCCATTGTCCAAATAGCCTGCCGGATATATCGTAAAACCGACATCATTATTCTCCCGAAAATCACGTAACCAATCACGTTTCGAACGAAGATAAGATCCGTTCAAGCCAAACCAACCGAATAAAGTCACCCAATCGCTCCTTCGCGGCAATCGCCAGTCCGCAGGGCAAGCCTCACGGGAATTTTCTCCATAAAGCCGCCCATGATTTTCGCAATGCATCTTTTTATTTTCGTAACACTCCTCATTCGGCATGCTCCTATAAATATTTTCAGCAGACCACTCCATTGAATCTATCGTTATCGTTTTGAAATGGACCCCGGTAAGAGAATCCTTGAAGTACCCTAGCTGAATAGAACTCAATTTTGCATAACCTAAATCATGCCAATTATTATCATAACACTGATACATGTAGCGGTTGACCCCAGTCATGATTTTCTTCCCATTCATGCCGAACGTACACGGGACCATGTGCTTCAAATTCAACACAACCGTATCCGCTGAAAAGTCCAAGGAATCCTGCAAAAATTCAAGCGAATCGGCTATTTTTCTCAGCGTTCTATTTTCGCATAGATAAAGACCGTTGTCCTCGAAACCTATATATTTGCGTCCCTCAAGGCAATCCGTCTTTTCCTTTGAAACATAAGCGATTCCCGTAAACGATATTTTATTCAAAAATGACGTTGCTTCTATTTTTTCATTTCTTTTGCACGCCACGGAATATTTTCTATCATATGCAAAATCGCGATAAATTTTCCGATTTTGCACATACGCTACTGAATATTCCTTCGCATCATCAACAGCATAAGAAGATGTCCAATATTTATCATCAGGGACATCTGCGTTACGAGCAATATATTTTTCCCATTCAAATTGATCCGGCAAATGATAACCCGCCGGGCACGCATTCAACGCATCACCCCAACTGATCATTTCATCAAGGAATATCCAATCTGCCGGAGTTATTTTCGGTAGTTCTTCCCTGGAATCTTCTTGTTTTTCTTGACTACAGGCCAACAGCAGAAAGAAAAAGACGGCTATTATTTTTTTCATTTTCACTCCAGATCGACTTGATAATGTCCAACAGCTAACGACCCATATCTAAAATACTATATTTGTTGACATGACACACAAGAATTCATTGGCACGTCTCGTCCTCTTCATTTTTGTCGGCCTCATTTTGGGCGGCATATTGAGTGAAGCTCTCGGAGCTTTATTTGGCGAACTCGGCGTTTTATTGAATGCTGGCGGCTACAACAATAGTGTACATAAAGTTTTTACGACTGCTGCGGAATACAGCATCGGTTTCCCCGACAACGGGGGACCAATCGTTATTGATTTATACCTGGTCAAGTTCGCTCTTGGTTTTGGCTTTAAAGTGAACCTTTTGAGCGCATTTGGTATGGGAATCGCCCTTTACATTATGAAATGGTCCGGAGAAAGATAATGCAGACTATTCAGGAACTTCAGGCTCAACTTGCAAACGGCAGCACCTCTGCCGAAAAGCTTGCACAGGCCTCCCTCGAAAAAATTGAATCTACAAAGAATTTGAACGCCTACATCTCGGTGCTGAACGACCGCGCACTCGAACGTGCGAAGGAAAGCGACAAGCGCCGCGCCGAAGGCAAGTCTCTGGGCGCCCTCGATGGCATCCCTGTTGCTGTGAAGGACAACATGTGCTTGACCGGCACGCGTACTACGGCAGCCTCCAAGATTCTCGATAACTTTGTCGCCCCATATACCGCAACGGCATTGGAAAAACTCGAAGCCGCAGGTGCCATCATCGTCGGCAAGACGAACATGGACGAATTCGCCATGGGTTCGAGCAACGAAACCTCTTACTACGGCCCGGTCAAGAATCCGCTGGACGAGTCCCGCGTTCCGGGTGGTTCCTCGGGTGGTTCCGCTGTCGCCGTCGCTTCTGGTACGGTTCCCTGCGCTCTCGGTTCCGACACGGGCGGATCTATCCGCCAGCCGGCAGCCTGCACGGGCGTCGTCGGTTTGAAGCCGACCTACGGCCGCGTTTCCCGTTACGGCCTCCTCGCCTACGCAAGCTCTCTCGACCAAATAGGTCCGTTCGGTGCAACCGTCCGCGATTGCGCAACGCTCCTCGGTGCTATTTGCGGCATTGACCCGCACGACAACACCACGAGCACTCGCCCGAACGAAGACTTTACCGCCAAGCTCGGCACTGGCGTGAAGGGCAAGGTCATCGGCGTTCCGAAGGAATACTTTGGCGAAGGTCTCGACGCAGAATGCAAGGCCGCCATCGAAAACATGCTTAAGAAGATGGAAGCCGAAGGCGCCACAATCAAGGAAGTGAGCCTCCCGCACATCAGCTACGCGGTGTCCAGCTACTACATCATTGCAACGGCAGAGGCAAGCTCCAACCTCAGCCGCTACGACGGTGTACGTTACGGCTACCGCAGCCCCGAAGCCAAGAAGCTCTTCGACCTTTACGCCAAGTCCCGCAGCGAAGGGTTCGGTAAGGAGGTGCAGCGCCGCATTCTCCTCGGAAGCTACGTTCTCTCCGCCGGTTTCTATGACGCTTACTATGTGCAGGCACAGAAGGTCCGCCGCCTCATTACGGACGACTTCACCGAAGCATTCAAGACTTGCGACGTGATTGCAAGCCCGACGATGCCGGGTCTCCCGCTCAAGTGCGGCATGAACGAATCCGATCCGATGGCTGTTTACCTCTCCGACATCTATACCGTGAGCTTGAACCTCGCCGGTCTCCCGGGCGTGAGCGTTCCGTGTGGCATGGCAGGCGGCCTCCCGGTTGGCCTCCAGTGGATTGGCAAGCCGTTTATGGAAGCAGACTTGCTCAGCGTTGCCGAAGCAACGGAGCGTTTGAACAAGTAATGGATTCCCGCCTGCGCAGGAATGACACGAGTATAAGCATCCAAAATATTATTGTAAAAACGACATCCCAGCGCGGGTGTCGTTTTTTCTATTCCTTTCGGTGTTCGTACAGATAAAGGTTCGCTTCAGGCACCGCAAGTTCCGAGCCTTTCAAAATCCATTCGTCATCGGTTCCGCTGCGGTAGCTCACGACAACGCTATATTGCTTATCCGTCTGCAAAATTTCCGGCGGAACCGTCCAGAAGTTTTCCGTTCCGACGACCATATCAAGCGTGAGAGCGTCAGCGCCGTCCACTCCGCGAATCTCAATTTTCTTGACCATGTCCTTGGGATTACGCACCTGAATAATGCTCCAGAACGTGCTAGCGCCCTCTTTAACCCAAATGGATGTGGAATCGCCCCACACGCCTTTAACGCCTTCGCAGCTCACAAACTCCCATTCACCGTAATAACGGCCTACCAGATTCCCCATGATATCGCTTGCCGGAGCACCGCCCAAATCCACACCGCAGTTCGCATCCGGACAACGGTCGGTTATGCGCACAGTCACTTCTTTCCAACCATCCGGCGTCTTCGCTTTCACATGCACACAGCCGCCGCAGGCAGCGCCGCCATCCCACGGGCCTTTATCATCGCCGGGCGAGACATTCACATGGATTGCCGCGTAATACTGGATATTCGTCTGTCCGTAATTGCAGGCGCCACCAAGACTCGTCTCCTTATCCTTGACGCTCCCGTAAGTCGTTACGGAACCCTTGCCGCCATTTTCCACAAGCACTGGATCTGCCGCCGTGTAGCTATCGCATTTCGTACAAACGCCGTTATCAGAAGAACCCGCAAGTTTTTCAGAACTGCTCGACGACTCCGGCAGGGATTTTGCAGAGCTGCTCAAGTCCGTCGCCGAAGACGATTCAGCGACTTTTTCCGATGACGAAGTCGCTGGCTTTTGCGATTCACTACTTACAAAAGCGCTCGACGAACTCGCAACAGATTTTGCGGAACTACTTGACACAACCGATTTTTCAGAAGAAGAACTTGCTGATTTTGCAGAAGAGACAACCCCAATTGATGAAGAAGACTCTTCGCTCACAGTCACCGGCGTTCCATCCGACGAATCACCGCACGCCCAAAATACGAGCAAAACAACACAAAAAAGAAAATCTAATCTACGTAAATTCATAATCATCCAACCAAGTATTAATATACATCAAAATAAACACCCCCTTCTAAGTACAACGAAAAAAAATTATAATTCTATAAAAAGTGAGTAAATTATGCAAAATCAAATCAAGAAAGATATCCACGAAAACATGCCGCGCTACATTGACATGCTTTCGAGCCTAGTCGCCATTCCATCCATCAGTTTCGACAATTTCGACCAGAAGTACGTTTTGGACTCCGCAAACGCCGTCAAGGAAATGTTTGCGAAAGCAGGACTCACGAACATCCAGTTTTTGATGCCGCCAAGCGGACGTCCGAGCGTTTACGCCGAAAGCCTCACCAGCCCGGACAAGCCGACCATTCTTTTGTACGCCCATCACGACGTGCAGCCGCCCATGCGTGAAGCATTGTGGGACACGCCGCCGTTTAAAGCCACGCAGAAAGGCGACCGTCTCTTTGGCCGCGGCACCGCCGACGACAAGGCCGGCATCATCGTGCATCTCGCAGCCCTTGAACAAGTCCGCCGGGAACTCAAAGGCAAAGGCCCGAATCTCAAGTTCATCATCGAAGGCGAAGAAGAATCCGGAAGCGCAGGCTTCGAACATATCCTCACGAACAACGCGGAACTTTTGAAGTGCGACGCCGTCATTGTCGCGGACCTGGGGAACTTTGCGAAGGGAACGCCATCCATCACGACGACGCTCCGCGGCATGAGCGCCATCAACGTCACGCTCCGAGCGACAAAGGCGCCGCTCCATTCCGGCTCATGGTCAGGCCCGATTCCAGACCCAGCCCAGGCGCTGTGCCGCATGATAGCAAGTCTCACCGACAAGGAAGGCAAGATTCTCATTCCGCATTATGAAGACGACATCGTTCCGCCGACAAAAGAAGAACTGGAATCTTACAAGTCGCTCGGCATGACCGAAGAAATTTTCCGCAACGACGGCGGAGTTCTCGAACAAGTAAAGTTGAACGTACCCGAAGACGAGATTTTGATTTCGCTGTGGCGCCGCCCAAGCATCATCGTGAGCACCATTGAGTCTGGCTCCCGCGTGAACGCAGGTAACGTGTTGCAAGACAACGCCTACGCCCGCATCGGCATTCGCCTTGCCCCCGGCATGGACGCCGTCAAATGCACCGACATGCTCGCCGACTTCCTCAAAGCGCAAGTTCCAAACAACATGGAAATCACCATCGACAAGGAAGATGGCGCGAATCCGTTCGTCACCGACACGACGCACCCGTTCTTCCAAAAAATGAGCGACGCCATGGCAAGTGCATACAATTCTCCCACCAAGTTTATTGGCTGCGGCGCAAGCATCCCTGGAGCAGAACTTTTCCGCAACACGTTCGGCGACATTCCCATTTTGCTCACCGGCCTCGAAGACCCGGAATGCAACGCCCACGGCGAAAACGAAAGTTTGTATTTGCCCGACTTTGAAAGCGGCATCGTCGCAGAAGCGCTTTTCTTTGCAAGCATTTAGCCAGAAGAAGGAGAAAAAATGAAACGTTTAAAACTCGTCGTACTGACAGGTGCTGGAATCAGTGCCGAATCCGGGCTTCGCACGTTCCGCGGAAACGACGGCATGTGGGAACATGAGAACATCGAAGACGTCTGCACGCCGGACGCACTCCGTCGCGACCCCAAACGCGTCAAGGACTTTTACAACTTCCTGCGAAAGGGGCTCCCCGAGCACCAGCCGAACGCAGCACACATCGCACTTGCCAAACTCGAAGAACGCCTCGGCGACGAATTCTTGCTTGTGACGCAGAACGTCGATGATCTGCACGAACGCGGTGGCAGCAAACGCGTGCTACACATGCACGGCGACTTGATGAAACTCCGCTGCACCAAGCACGAACATGAATTCGATTTTACCGGCGAAGAAACGATGGACACGAAATGCCCGATTTGCGGAAGCCCCGTGCGCCCGGACATCGTATTCTTTGGCGAGACGCCGCTATACATGGACGAAATCCAAAGCGCCCTCAAGAGCTGCGATGAATTTGTCTATATCGGCACAAGCAGCGTCGTGTATCCCGCGGCAGGTTTCAAGAGCTTTGCGCATTCATACGGTGCGAAAGTCACTTGTTTGAATCTCGAAGCGCCCTACGGCGACCCCTACACGGACGTTGTCATTCAAGGCAAAGCGACCGAAATCGTGCCCAAATGGTGCGAAGAATTCAAGTAACTTGATTAACCCTTATCTTCTGCGGTATCGTCCTTAATCAAACGCACATACGATTGCGAATGCGTGCTGAACGTTACTCGCCCGGGGAAAATTTCAAAACAGAATTTATCTTCAGCCGTCCAAAAATGGCTGAAGTAATTGTTGCTGATACCCGTATTGCTTTTCACTGGAGTCGCTTCAAAGCCAAGGTTATCCGTCGGAGTCACGCAGCACTTTTCCCAGCCCTTGCGAGACATCAAAACACTCGACGGATCGCCACAGCCTAAGCTCGCCGCAGTTTGCGTCAATATTTCAAAATCCTTTTTCTTGGGAACGCGCCACCCTCTTACAGCGCAGTACTTATTAACGGCATTCCATTCATAAATGCCATCTCCGGTATAACCCACGCACTTGTATTTCAGAGGTTCCTTCATCCAAACTTGATTGCCAATCCTCACGGTCTTATAGACCTGACCATCACGCGGATCGACAAATTGCGATTCATAAAGATTTGGAGAAAGCGAGAATCTTTTTTGCCAAATGTATTCCTGCAAAATATCGAGCATTTGTGCGCAAGGTTCAAAAGACAAGCCTAAATCAACGCAAAGTCGTCTTTGGCAGGCTTCCAACACTTCCTGCTGTTCGCCATCCGAAAATGTCTTGACCTCGTACATGCTTGACGGAATCCGCTTTAGAACGAGCAAAAACAAACGGTCCTTGGCATCAGCAAATTCAGGAGCGTTCAAATCACGCAATTCATTTTCCAAAGTCGATTCATCGGCAAAAATGGAATCCCCGACTTTTTGCACAAGAGCATCACACAAAGTCTTGACATCTTTTTGCGCCACCTTGACCGGAGGGCGAACCAATTTTGCACCGCAGAACGGGCAATTTTCCATTTTATCGATTAAAGCATCAAAATCTTTTAGATTTTTATGACACTCTTTACAGAACATAGCGTTTTCCCCGAAAAGATTCTCGTATTTTCAATCTTAATATTAAAAAACAAGAATGAAAGGGATGTAAAACTTATGCAAAAAACGATTGCAAGGATTAATTACTTGGCACAAAAGCAATAGGCGAAATGATTCGCTTCGGCAATTTTCGTCGGGAGTTCGGCGGAAAGACATTTTTCGCGAACTTCGGCAGAAGCCTGTGCGCATTTACAGCAGCGATCGGCAAAGCGGCAACCCTTGGCAAAATCCTTTGGATGCGGCACAGACCCCGGAATGGACGCAAGCGTGTGCAAGTCGCTATGGCTTTCAGGAATCGCAGCCAAGAGGCCTTGCGTGTAAGGGTGCATCGGATGGTTGATGACTTCGCGGACAGGGCCTTCTTCGACAATGCGACCGGCGTACATCACAGCCACGCGATGGGCGTACTGCGAAACCATTCCCATGTTGTGCGTTACGAGGAGAACTGCTGTTCCCGTTTTTTCGGCCATTTCCTTGAGCACAGCAAGAACTTGAGCCTGCACGGTCACATCCAAAGCGGTCGTCGGTTCATCGGCGATAATCAATTTGGGCTTTGGCAAAAGCGCCATCACAATGCAAACGCGCTGGAGCATACCGCCCGAAAGTTCGTGCGGGTACGAATTCAGAACGCGGTCAGGATCGGTAAAGCCCGCCAAGCGGAGCTGCTCGCGGATAACGTCGAGAGGATCGTTTTGCGCATTCCGAGATGGCGCCGAGACTGCCCCCTTCGAGACTGCACTGAACTTGAAAACTTCGAGGAGTTGCTTTTT
>JAEEGH010005529.1_pt1 | contig 31653 bp, 32 predicted proteins | sample 9134181 | NCBI WGS metagenome assembly JAEEGH01 (sample SAMN16246544, study PRJNA631951) | gut metagenome | biome: gut microbiome; feature: rumen; material: DP-attached | host: Bos | place: Iran: Karaj | collected 2018-10
TGCGTATCGCTTAAGATGCCTATCTTCTTCATATATTAAACCGCTTTCTGATAAACGAGGCGATGATCTTCTCGGTCTCCACGAACCCGAGGATGCTGGAGTCGATGCAGAGGTCGTAGCTCTCGGCCGCACCCCATTTCTTACCTGTATAGTAATTATAGTAGGACGCACGTTTAGATTCCTTCGACTCGATGAATCTCCGGGCGGATTCATGGTCAAGATGCTGCTTGTTCATGATCTGATTGATGCGGTATTTCATCGAGGCAGTGATGAAAACGTTCACCGTATTCGGGAATTCACGGAGGATATAATCCGCACAACGGCCCACGAACACACAGGAGCCTTCCTGAGCCGCTTTAATGATGGCGTCGCTCTGAAACTGGAACAGGCTCTCCTGCGAGAAATTTGTCTTATACATGCTTCCGCCGCTGACGTGCGAGGTCTGCATGTTGAAGAGGCCCTTGAAGAAACCTTTCCTCTCATCGTTCTCCTCGAAGAACTTCTCAGAGAACCCGCTCTCCTTGGCCGCAAGATTGAGCAGTTCGCGGTCATAGTACTTCGCCTGGAAATCGAGCGCCAGCATCCTTCCGATGTCGTGGCCACCGCTCCCCAACTGTCGTCCTACGTTGATAATAATATGCGTCATATCACTATTCACTATTCACTTTTAACTTCTTCATGTACCACATCAGCATCGGTATCGTCATGGCGAACGACCCGAAGTCGCTGGCCGGCATCGAATACCACACGCCGTCGAGATCCCAGAACAGCGGGAACACATACGCCATCGGCAGCAGCAGGAAGAGCTGTCGCGACAGCGAGAGGAAGATGGATACCTTCACCTTGCCGATGCACTGGAAGAAATTGGTAATCACGGCCTGTGAGCCCACCACGAAGAACACCAGCATATCGATCACCAGGCCCCGTGCCGAGAGCTCGAGCAGCGTCTCGTCGGTGGTGAAGATGCGTGCGATCTGCCGCGGAAATGCCATCGACAGTCCCCACCCCACCAGCAGGATCATGGTGGCACAGGCGATGGTAAGCCACAGACAGCGGAACATGCGGTCGTACTTCTCGGCACCGTAGTTATATCCCACGATGGGCTGCATGCCCTGGATCATGCCCATGACGAACATGAAGAACACCATGACCATCGAGTTGGCTATCGAGTAGGCACCCACGGCCATGTCGCCGCCGTAGCGCACAAACTGGTTGTTCATGAAAATAACGATCACGCAGCTCGTGGTCTGCATCAGGAAGGGCGAGATGCCGATGGCGATGATGTTCTTCACCAGCTGCGACTTCAGGCGGTAGATGCCGCGACGCAGGTGCAGCAGTTCCCGCTTGTCGGAGAATATCCACATCTGCCAGCACATTGCCAGTGTCTGCGAGGTGATGGTGGCGAGGGCCGCGCCGCGGATGCCCCAGCGGAACCACCATACAAACATGACTACCAGCACGATGTTGCACCCTACGGTGAAGAGCGTGGCCCACATGGCGTGGCGGGGCTTGCCTGCGGCGCGCAGCACGGCGTTCATGCCGAAATACATGTGTGTCACCATATTGCCCAGCAGGATCACCACCATGAACTCGCGGGCGTAGGGCAGCGTGGCGTCGGAGGCGCCGAAGAAGCGCAGGATGGGGTTGAGGAAGATGAGGCAGACCACCATGAACACGAATCCGATCACCAGGTTCAGCGTCACCGTATTGCCCAGCAGATGCTGCGCCGTCTGATAGTCACGCTGTCCCAGTTTCACGCTGATGCACGTCGATGAGCCCACACCCACGGCAGCACCGAAGGCGGCGCTCAGGTTCATGAAGGGAAACGTGATGCCCAGACCGGCAATGGCCTCGGGACCCACGATCTGTCCGATCATTGCGCGGTCGATGATATTGTAGAGACTCGACGCCGTCATGGCCACGATAGCCGGCAGAGCATACTGCCAGAGCAGTTGTCCCACGGGCTTCTGACCCAATGCGAGAGCGGCTTGCTTGTTGTCCATCTATACCTTTTTATTATATAAACGTGTGCAAAGGTACGAATATTTTCCGACATAAGCGAAAAAACGGCAGGGAAATCACATCCGATTCGCAAATAATTCGTAACTTTGCAGCCGATAAACAAATAAGCGATATGAAAAGATTTCTGATGATGGCCTTCGTGGCACTGATGATAACAACAAGTATCGAGGCGCAGACCAGCCTCGCCGGCAGGGTATACTACAACGGCAACCTGATGGAAAAAGAGCTGAGCGAGGTGAAGAAAGAGGCTAAAGGTCTGGAAAAGGAGGCGAAGACTGCGGAAGAGAAGGAAGAGGTGAAAGGCGTGCAGGCCATACTGAACGCAGTCGTTGCCAAGATGACCGTAAAGTTCATTGACGACAAGACCGTAGAGCTGAGCATAGACGCAAAATTCGACGAAGAGAAGGCCAAGCAGGGCGGCGCGTCGTGGCTGATGCGGAAGATGGTCAAGATGAAGATGGGCAAGGGCAAGTCAGAGAAGGGACAGACCACCTACACCGTCAACGGCCGCAAGGTCATCATCAACTCCGTCAAGAAGAAAGGGAAGACGAAAACCTATGAACTGAGCGAGGACGGCAAGATGCTGACATTCACCGACAAGGACAGGAGCATGACCCTGAAGCGAATAAAATAAACCGAGATAATAATTATCAACCAACAACTTATGAAGAAACAGTATACACAACTGATTATCACCTTCTGCTCGATAGTCATAGCCATCGTAAGCATCATAAGGTGTCAGCAAAGAGAAGCTGCGGCTCCCCCGGCAGAGATGATCGAAGCCGCCGAGGAAGCCTCGAGGCAAGTAATTGAACAAGGACCGGCGCCGGAGATGAAAGCGGTGGCGGAACTGACCGCCGAGGAGCCCATGGACTCGGCGATGAAGGCGCACATGGAGCGCCAATACTTCGAGGCCCTGGTGAAGATAGCCGACGGCGGCAAGGTCTATGCCGTCGATACTGATGGCAAGCGGAGCGCGAAGGTCTTCACGCGCTTCAAAGACTATGAGAAGTTCATTGCCAATAACCCGCAATACCCCAGGAACCGCTACTCCTATGACTCAGACGGCAAGCCCTTCAACATCGACTTCAAGACGTCGCCAAACGGAGATGGATGGCAAATCCAGAACAGGCCGGAAGCCGTCGAGCCCCTCCCAACGAAGAGCGAATAATACATTAAACATCAAGCGATATGAAACGGACAAAGATTGAACAACTGTTGCTTCTCATTGCCTGGGCTGGGCTGATTGGCGGCATCCTCTTCACCACGCTCGTGAGCAAGGGAATCTGGGAATCACACATGGATATGGCCTTCCCGCAAGCCGTCGCGACCTTCGTGGGCGGCGTGGGCGCTTCAGTCGTAGGTTGGGCGGTGCTCTTGCAGATAATCAGCATCTCCGACAGAATTAGAAGGATTGAAAACCATCTGAAAGAGCCCAAAGAATAAAGGGACAGAGACAGGAAGGGGCAGACTTGTAACTTTGCAGGCAGAATGAAACAGCAAACCATTATACGACTGATGCTCGCATTCGCGGTGACGCTCCTGAGCGGCGCGACGGCAACGGCGGCAAGCAAGGTGAAGTATCCAGGAGGGAAATTCTACATCTGGCGATATACCCTCGCCGACAAGCAGGGCTCGGCCTACTCGCTGGAGCACCCTGGCCGCTGGCTCTCGCACAAGTCGATCGAGCGCCGCCGCCGCCAGAATCTGCCACTCGACTCGACCGACCTGCCTGTGAGCGAGAGATATCTCCGCGAGATGGAGCGTTTCGTGACTCATAGGGCCAAGTCCCTGACCCACTTTGTCGGCACGAGCCGCTGGCAGAACACGGTGCTCGTACGGTCGAACGACACGACAATACTGCGTGGACTGGCTGAGCTCGCATTCGTTAGGGAGGCACGGCAGGTGTGGCAGTCGCCCGACTCCATCGAGCGAGGATCGGCAAAGGTGAAGGTGCATGACAAATGGAATCCTTGGGACAGCATCCGTGGCGAGCACTACGGCAACGGCCGCGATCAGATTGAAATGCTCCAGGGCCATCGCCTGCACAATATCGGCATGCGTGGACGAGGCATGACCATCGCCGTGCTCGACGGCGGCTTCCAGAACTGCGACCAAATCCTCGCCATCCAGCGGGCTAGCATCCTCGGAGCAATGGATTTCGTCTGCCTAGAGACCCCAGAGAAATCCAGCTGGAAGTCTGGCACCATTGAGTATGCTGCTATGCCACAACAGTCCTCCGCCCGCGTCTTCCGCGAAACCGACCACGGCACGAAAGTACTTTCAGCCATGGCGGCCAATGAGCCTCAAATCCTTGTAGGAACTTCTCCTGAAGCCCGTTACTGGCTGTTACGCTGCGAGGATCAGCAGACAGAACAACCCGTAGAAGAAGACTACTGGACGATGGCGGCTGAGTTTGCCGATTCTGCAGGTGTCGACATCATCAGTTCGAGCCTTGGATACAATGAATATGACAATCATTTGGGCGATTATCGCCTGCGCGACCTGGATGGAAAGACTGCTCTCATCAGCCGAACGGCATCGATGCTGGCAGACAAAGGTATTATCCTGATCAATTCAGCCGGCAACCTTGGCATGGGTCCTTGGAAGAAAATCACCTTCCCTGCTGACGCTCAGGACATTCTGACGGTTGGCGCAGTGAATAACGACAGAAAGAATGCCCCTTTCTGTGGCGTAGGTCCCACACAGGACGGACGAGTGAAGCCAGACGTGACAGCCCTTGGCAGTCCAGCCTCGCTGATATCTGGCAGAGGAACCATTATCAGAGACATGGGCACCTCGTTCTCAACGCCCATTGTTGCAGGACTCGTGGCATGCCTATGGCAAGCATTGCCCAATAAGACGGCTCTGGAAATCATCGACCTTATTCGTCAGACTAGCAGTCAATATCAGTACCCTGATAATGTCTACGGCTATGGCATCCCCAATTTCTGGCGGGCCTATATGATTGGAAAAGTGAATAATGAATAGGGAGAAGAGACTGACGCTATACGAACTCAACAGCCTCGTTCGCGAGTTTATAGAGTGCGAAATGCCCGATGAATATTGGGTAGAGGCGGAATTGTCAGAATGTAGAGAGGCGAGAGGCCATTGCTACATGGAACTCATCCAGAAAGATGAACGTAATGCCACCCCTATCGCCAAGGCCTCTGCCAGATGTTGGGCATCGAAGTGGATGCTCGTGCGGCCCTATTTCGAGCGCACCACAGGACAAAGGCTCCATGCTGGCATGAAAGTGCTGTTGAAGGTCTATGCCCAGTTCCACGAGGCCTATGGTTTCTCGTGGATCGTCACAGACATCGACCCTACCTACACCCTCGGCGATATGGCCCGCAAACGACAGGAGATCATCCGCCAGCTCAAAGAGGAAGGTGTGTTCGATTTGCAGAAGGAATTACAACTGCCGCTCTTCTGTCAGCGGATTGCCGTCATCAGCAGTGAGACAGCAGCTGGCTATGGCGACTTCTGCAACCAGCTGGCCGACAACCCCTACGGTTTTAAGTTCAAGGCACAACTTTTCCCTGCTATCATGCAAGGCGAAGGCGTAGAACAAAGCATCATCGACGCCCTTGGGAGGATTTTTTCTGAATACTCTGACTATTCCGAGCACTCTGATTATTCAGATTGTCCCTTCGACTGCGTGGTGATTATCCGAGGCGGTGGCGCCACCAGCGACATGAGCGGTTTCGACACGCTGGCACTGGCAGAGAATGTCGCCAACTTCCCTATACCCATCATCACGGGCATCGGCCACGACCGCGACGAAAGTATCCTCGATATGGTCTCACACACCAGAGTGAAGACACCTACCGCTGCTGCCGCCTTCCTCATCGACCACCTGAAGATCATCATGGATATCCTCAATGACTCACAGGAGCAGATTGTACGGCTGGCACAACAGAAACTCGCTTATTACAAATCGCAGTTCTCCGCCATTGCAGAGGTATTACCCAGACTCTTCTCCAATGTCAAAGTGCGTCAGGAGGCCCGTCTCGATGCACTCAACAACCGACTCATCCTTAGCAGCGGAGGCAAACTCTCAAGTCTCAAAGCCCAACTCTCAACTTTCGCAGAGCACCTTCCTATCCTTCTCGATCGTCGTTTGATGGCAGAGAAGCACCGTCTACAGCTCATCGAGGAGAAGGCCAAAAGCCTCGACCCTGCCCTATTGCTCAGTCGCGGCTACAGCATAACAATGAAAGACGGTAAGGTCGTACGTGACCCTCAGACGTTACGACATGGCGACGAAATTGAGACCCGTTTAGAAAAAGGAACCATCAAATCAATAGTAAAATGAACCAGGAACAGAAATATGAAACTGCCTTCGCGCAATTACAGGACATCGTGCGTAAGATGGAAAACGATGAGTACAGCATCGACGAAATCGCTGTGCAACTCAAGGAAGCACAGCGACTCATCAAGTTCTGCAAGGACAAACTGACCAAGACAGAACAGGAAATCCAGAAGATTCAGGCTGAACGCGAGTAATCGCTTTAAAAATAAATACCTACGGCCAGCGACTTGAAGTCAACACCGCGATCCTTCTTCAGCACGCTCATCGGAGAATACTTGCAATAAACGGCGAAGTCTCCGAAATGTAGCATGCCCAGCACATCGACCGTGATGGGACGCTCGCCAATCTTCTTGGTATATACATCCGTCTCATGATCCCCTTGCTCCATATAGTTATGGATACGGGCATAGAAATTCCAGTTTAATTGAGCACCCACCGAAACGGCAAAGCTCTTGCTGAACTTCTGTTTGACAAGCAGAGGCATTGTCAATGCGGTGGTTTTGATGTTTGATGAGAACTCATCATATTGCGAGCCAAGCACATCGTTGACATCGATAAAATCACCATTTTTGGTAAAACCTTGTTTGTGTCCGCTCAAAGTATAATTGCGCCAGTTAAGACCCAAACCTGCAGAAAGCGTCGTATTCGACTTACCTGGGGTATAGTCATACTGAAAAGCGGTCCAGTTGATTTCCCAAGAGCGGAAAGGCGCGAACTCTACACCACTGGGAGCACCTGTGGGGATATCAACACCAAAAGCTAAGTGCATCGACCAACGGTCATCCTCATCCTTACCCTTACCAAGTTCAATACCACCCTTGTTCTCAATCTGATCCTCATCATCGTTGCTTACAACGGTCTGAGCATTGGCTGTCATTCCGACTGCCAGAAATGCCAATAACAATAATTTCTTCATGTCTACTTAGTTATATATATGTTAAAAACTGTGGCAAAGGTACATGTTTTCCCCCAATCCGACAAGAAAGAAGGAGGAAAAAAGCGATTTTTCGTGTTTTTTGTTGCTCGAAAGCAAGATTTTGATTACTTTTGCAAGCAAATATGCATAAATCACATTAAAAAAGACATAAGCAAATGAAGAATTTAGACTGGGGTAGTCTGTCGTTCGGCTACATGAAGACCGACTACAACGTACGTTGTTACTATCGTGATGGAAAATGGGGCGAAATTGAGGTATGCTCCGATGAGTATCTGAATCTGCACATGGCCGCTACCTGTCTGCACTATGGCCAGGAGGCTTTCGAAGGTCTGAAGGCCTATCGTTGTCCTGACGGCAAGGTACGTATCTTCCGCGTCGACGAGAATGCAGCCCGTCTGCAGAGCACCTGTCGTGGCATCATGATGCCTGAAGTATCTACCGAACTCTTTACTGAAATGGTAAAAAAGGTTGTCCGCCTGAATCAGGAGTGGATTCCTACCTACGAGAGCGGTGCTACGCTCTATATCCGTCCGTTGCTTATCGGAACGAGTGCCCAGGTAGGTGTGCATCCTGCCAAGGAGTACTGCTTCCTCATCTTCGTGACCCCCGTAGGTCCGTACTTCAAGGGAGGTTTCGCTGCTAATCCGTACGTGATTATCCGCGACTATGACCGTTCAGCTCCCCTCGGCACTGGTAAGTATAAGGTCGGTGGTAACTACGCCGCTTCTCTCTTCGCCAACAATCTGGCACACGAGAAAGGCTATGCCTGCGAGTTCTACCTCGACGCCAAGGAGAAGAAATACATGGACGAGTGTGGTGCAGCCAACTTCTTCGGCATCAAGAACAACACCTATATCACCCCGAAGTCAACCTCTATCCTGCCCTCCATCACCAACAAGTCGCTGATGCAGGTGGCTGAGGACTTAGGCATGAAGGTGGAGCGCCGTCCGATTCCTGAAGAGGAGCTCGAGACCTTCGAAGAGGCAGGTGCTTGTGGCACAGCAGCCGTCATCAGTCCTATTTCCTATATCGACGACCTCGACACTGGCAAACGCTACTCCTTCGGTGAGAAGCCGGGCCCGATGTCGAAAAAACTCTTCGACACCCTTCGCGGTATTCAGTATGGCGAGATTGAAGACAAGCACGGTTGGACAACCGTCGTAATCGAGTAACGATATGAGAGCATTACCACAGCTTGGTTTTGTAGAGGCCGTCAAACTGGCCTCCAGCCGCATTCTGGATTTCAAGGGTCGCAGCCGCCGCTCAGAGTTCTGGTGGTGGATACTGATTGTGTTGGTAGCCAACTGGACGTTGACCTCATTCGTCAGCGATTTGCTGATTAGCAGCATTATTGCTACTATCGTCATGTTCTTCGGTCTGGCCGTTACAGCGCGCCGTCTGCAGGACGCTGACAAGAGTGCCTGGTGGGTATACATCAGCTACGCCTTAGGCATCATAAGCAATATCTACACAGCCACTTCGCCCGCCATCAAAAATTTGATGGAAGATGCCACAAACGGTTCATTCGACCCGGATAACGTTATAAAGGTCTGGGGGCATAATGCTGGCGAGTTGCTCTTTCTCTCAGGTGTTTCCATCCTGTTTGCTATCTTTGCGCTCATTGTCTTCATCATGTGTCTGAAGGACAGTGAACCGCAAACCACCGAGCACGGCGATTCGCCCAAATACGTCAACGAATAAACAGCGCATGGGAAAAGGCAAGCTGGCGAAATTCGCCGACATGGAGACTTATGAGAACGTGTTCCAGTACCCCTATTCGGTAGTGGAACACGTGCCCTTTGAGATGCAGGGCCACTGGCATGAGCAGTATTTCCACAACCAGAACCCCATCGTGTTGGAGCTGGGCTGTGGCAAGGGCGAATATACGGTGGAACTGGCCAAGTGCCACCCTGACATCAACTTCATCGGCGTCGACATCAAAGGAGCCCGTATGTGGACAGGTGCCACCCAAGCCCTCAACGAAGGTCTGAAGAATGTCGCCTTCCTTCGCACCAACATCGAGATCATCGAGCGTTTCTTCGCTGAAGACGAGGTGCAGGAGATCTGGCTCACGTTCAGCGACCCCCAGATGAAGAACCCCCGCAAACGTCTCACATCGACGTGGTTCATGGCGCGCTATCGCAAATTCCTCGTCGATGGTGGCATCATTCATCTGAAGACCGACTCCAATTTCCTTTTCACCTACACAACCTATATGGTGGGACATAACAACCTGCCCATCCTCCTGAGGACGACTGATCTATACGCAGAGAATCTGGAAGACTCCGAGTTCTCCGAAGCCGCCTCTATCCAGACCTACTACGAATCCATGTGGATTGCCCGTGGTCTGAATATAAAGTACCTGAAATGGCAACTGCCTCGCAACGGTGAACTGTCAGAGCCGGATGTCGAGATCGAACTCGACGACTACCGCTCCTACCACCGTTCGAAGCGCAGCAGCCTCGATAAAGCAAAATAAAGACCGATTGATTATGAAAAGACTATTTACTATCGCGTTGGCAGCATTACCTTTGCTGACCTCCGCACAGATTTCAAAGAATGTGACGGTAGAAGCCGTCGGACAACTCTCAAAACAGATCCAGAACGACGAAAAGTTCAAGATTTCCGAGCTAAAGGTCAGCGGCCCGCTCAACAATGCCGACATCAAACTGCTCCAGCAGATTGTCAACCGCAGCAAAGCCAACGAGAAGAAGGGCGAGTGCGTCGTCACCAGTGTCGACATCTCCGAGGCTGTCTTCACAGAGGGCAAGGAGGCTAAAGCCACCAACAAACTACCTAATGGTCTTTTCTCGGGTGCCAAGCAACTGCTGAAGGTCACCCTGCCACAGGGCATCACCAACATCAGCAAGAGTTGCTTCGACGGCTGTGCTGCCCTGCCTGGAATTCAGATTCCCTCGAGCGTCACCACCATCGAGAATCAAGCCTTCCAAGGCTGCGAGGCACTGGCCACTATCAGTATACCCGGCAATGTCGAATCTATCGGCGACGAGGCCTTCGAGAATTGTACGGCCCTTACCAGCGTCGAGATTCCTGAAAATGTCAGCGATCTTGGCTCGCAAGCCTTCAATGGCTGCAAGGCCCTCACCAGCGTCAATATCATAGGCAAGGTTAAGAAGATCAGCAGTGCCGCTTTCAAGGGCTGCGAGGCACTCACAAGCGTCAGTTTGCCCAAGAGCGTGAAATCCATCGGCAGCGATGCTTTCCGCGACTGCAAGAGCCTTGAAAGAATCGAACTGCCCGAGGATGTCGACGAGATTGGCAATTCCGCCTTCGAGGATTGCGACAACCTCAAGAGCATCGAGATGGCCAAAGTCAGTAAGATTGGCAGCAACGCCTTTGAGGACTGTAAGAACCTCAATACCGTCACCCTCGACAAACTCTCAAAGCTTGGCAGCGGTGTGTTTAAGAACTGTACGGCCCTGACTACCGCCAGCCTCGAAGGAAACCTCAGCGAGATCGGTTCCAACGCCTTCTTCGGCTGCACAAGCCTCAACAGCATCAGCATCCCCACAACGGTCAAGACCATCGGTAACAGTGCCTTCGAACAGTGTCGGAGCCTGGCTGAAATCGACTTACCCGCAGCACTGACGAAAATCGGCGACGAGGCTTTTGCAGAGTGCTCCAGCCTGCGAGAGGCCATCATCCCTAACCTCGTAAAATCACTTGGTAGTAGTGCCTTCGAAGGCTGCGCAGTCCTCGACAGTGTGGCCATCAACGGCTTTATCCCCGAGATTGAAAGCAAGACATTCTATAAATGCAATGCCCTGCGCAGCATCACCCTGCCCAACACCATCAAGAAAATTGGCACCAAGGCCTTCCAGGAGTGCACCGCTCTCAGAAGTATCGAACTTCCTGCAGCTCTCACCAGCATTGGCGACGATGCCTTCGAGAAGTGCAGCTCGCTGGAGAGTATTAAGATTCCCATCGCTGTCACCAGCATCGGCAGCGATGCCTTCTACGAGTGCACCATGCTCAGCAAGGCAGAACTGCCCGTCGCCCTGAAGAAGATTGGTAGCGAGGCCTTCGCCAAGTGCCCATCGCTGCGCGACGTCACCCTCAACAGCCCCACCCCGCCTGCCATCTCCCGAAGCACCTTCAAGGATGTGATCGGCTGCTCTTTCTGGCTCCCCAGAAACACCAAGGCCCTCTACATGGCCAACAAGGAGTGGGTGAAAGTTTATGTATTGAAAGAAAAAGAATAATATGACATTATATCCCAAGATGATTATGGACGCGCTGGCAACAGTCACGTATGCCGGCACGAAGAAAAACCTCGTCGAGAGCGGCATGGTGGCTGATACGCCATCCGTTGCTGCACCGGCAAAGGAGGGCGAACCCTGGCGTGTAAAAGTCGTACTCGAATTCCCTCGCGACACCGACCCCTTTCTGAAGTCAACCGTCAAGGCCGCTGAGGCAGCCATTCGGTATTATTGCAAGGAGACAGAAGACAAGAGTCAGGAGTCGGGAGAAATCGAGATTGAGATTGTCACAGAGTTCAAGAGTGCCCCGCGTCCTGAGGTCGGTCAGATGCTCCCTGGCGTGAAGAATATCATTGCCGTCAGCAGCGGCAAGGGAGGCGTCGGCAAGAGCACCGTCTCTGCCAACCTCGCCATCGCCCTTGCCCGCTTAGGCTATCGCGTAGGCCTGCTCGATACAGATATCTTCGGACCGTCGATGCCCAAGATGTTCAATGTCGAGGACGAGCGTCCTTACGCCATCAAGAAAGACGGTCGCGACCTCATCTGTCCCATTGAGCAATATGGTGTCAAGCTTCTCTCGATTGGATTCTTCGTCTCTCCCACCACCGCCACGCTCTGGCGCGGAGGCATGGCCACGAGTGCCCTGAAACAGCTTATCGCCGATGCAGACTGGGGCGAGCTCGACTATTTCATCCTCGACACCCCGCCAGGCACGTCCGATATCCACCTTACTTTATTACAGACACTTCCCATTACGGGTGCCGTCATCGTCTCGACACCCCAACAGGTAGCCCTCGCCGATGCCCGCAAAGGTATCGATATGTATCGCAACGACAAGGTAAACGTGCCCATTCTCGGCCTCATCGAAAATATGGCGTGGTTCACCCCAGCCGAACTTCCTGAGAACAAATACTATATCTTTGGCAAGGAAGGCTGCAAACAATTGGCCCAAGAGATGAACGTGCCCCTTTTGGCACAGATTCCGCTCGTTCAGAGTATCTGCGACAACGGCGACAATGGCACCCCTGCCGCCCTGAACAGCGACACCGCCACAGGACTCGCCTTCATCAACCTGGCCCAGGCTGTCGTCACCGTCGTCAACCGTCGCAACAAGGAACAGCCACGAACCAAGATCGTAGGAACTAAATGAAGAAGAGCTTTTTGATGGCCCTGCTCACGATGTGGACAGTTGGAGTGTGGGCGGCTGATAGCATGAAACCATGGGACAATGGCCGTCTCAAGGTTTCCGACAACCAGCGTTTCCTGATGCACGAGAACGGTACGCCCTTCTTCTGGCAGGGCGATACGGGCTGGCTCCTCGCAGAGCGGCTCGACCGTTCAGAGGCGCAGTGGTATCTCCAGCGCTGTCGCGAGGAAGGCTATAACGTGGTGCAGATACAGGTCATCAACGGTGTGCCGGCCTATAATATCTACGGACAGATGTCGCACCCTCTGCCATCACCCGCCACCCGTCACCCATCACACGCCACCTACGGCTACTGGGATCATCTCGACTACATCATCGACCTGGCGCAGCAGAACGGCATCTATATCGGAATGGTCTGCATCTGGGGCGGACTGGTGAAAGCCGGCCATCTGAGCGTGGAGGGAGCAAAGGAATACGGCACCTTCCTCGCCAACCGATATAAGGACAAGCCTAATATCATCTGGTTTATGGGCGGCGACATCCAGGGCGACATCAAGCCCGAAGTGTGGAACACCCTCGCCACGAGCATCAAGGCCATCGACCACAACCACCTCATGACCTATCACCCCCGAGGCCGCTATACCTCTGCCAAATGGTGGAGCAAGGCTCCGTGGATCGATTTCCACACCTTCCAGAGCGGTCACCGCAGATATGGCCAGCGCATGGGCAATGCCGACTATCCCATCCCCGACAATACGGAAGAAGACAACTGGATGTATGTCGACTCCACCTGGGCCTACAAACCCATCAAGCCCGTGCTCGACGCTGAACCCTCGTATGAGGACATCCCCATGGGACTGCACGGTAACAGCGAGCCCCACTGGCAGGCCTGCGACGTGAGGCGATATGCCTACTGGAGCGTGTTTGCCGGCTCCTGCGGCCACACCTACGGCCATAATGCCATCATGCAGATGCTGAAACCCGGCTACCCCACAAGCTATGGCGATGCCGGCGACGTAAAGACCTGGTATCAGGCCCTCAACGATCCTGGTTTCCAGCAGATGAAGTTCGTCCGCCAGCTGATACTCTCGTTCCCCTATTTCGAGCGAGTGCCCGATCAGAGCATCATCGTAGAGAATGGCAGGCAGTACGACCGGCTCATCGCCACACGAGGCAATGACTACCTGCTGGTCTACAATTACACCAGCCGTGAGATGAAGGTCGATCTCACGAAGATCAGTGGTTCCAGGAAACGTGTCTGGTGGATGAATGCCGGCACAGGCATCCTCCGCTATCTGGGCGAATACGATTCGAAGGTACTCACCTTCCGTCCCCATAAGACCGGCTTCGGCATCGAGGACGGTGTGCTCATCGCCATCGATGCCACGAAAGACTACATCGCAAAAGACCAGATCCGTATCGCCGACAGGCAATAGCCAGTCTAATTCTGCCTGGTCACCGTCGTCAACCGACGCAACAAAGAACAGCCTCAGACCAAGATTGTCGGCACGAAATAAGCCTCGCTATACCATCTCTTATTTGATCACGACCTTCTTTCCGTTACGGATGTAAACACCCTTAGGCAGAGAGTTGGTCTCGATGGAATTTTGTCTCACGCCACTGAGGCTGTAGATACCCTGCAGCTCCTGACGGTCTGACTCGGAAGTGACGGTGTCGATGCCTGACATGTCGTCTTCGATGATAGTAGTGAATCGTCCCCACAAACTATGTGCCTGGTATTTGGCCTTACAGCCCGTGGGCACGTGCAGTTCCGTGACCCGGAAGCCACTATCAAAAAATAGTTGTACGAAGCCCTCAACATCAGCATACTGCGTATCTGCCACCTCAGGCGGAGTCTCATGACAAAGCGTGAGCTTATCCAAAACATATGAGGTATGTTGTACGCCCATAAAGCAGCCCTCGCCAAAATACTTGATACCTGACGGCACGGTCAATGACTTGATCGTAGTTGTGGAGAAGGCAAAGCAGCCAAGGTCGGAAACGGTATAGCTCTTGCCTTTGCAGGTGATGGTTGAAGGCAGGGTGAAGGTTTCCTCCTGCACACCGTAGGCGTTGAACACGGTGGCCGTCAGATTGTTGTCGTGCAGGATGTATTTCACACCATCCACGGTAACGGTATCCTCCAACACCTTAATCTGTCCGAAGTCTTTCCAGTTCTCGGCACTGGCATAGCGCTCCACGCAACCCTCAGGTACGTAGAGGGTACAGAGTTTCCAGTCGACCCCCAGGAAGAAGTCTTTTGGCAGTGTAATGGGCGTGGGGTTGTTCACGACGAGGGTGCGGAGGTTCCAACTGTAGTTGAAGGGTGTCCCCACAATAGAGGTAAGGGTGGAAGGCAGTGAGAACCATGTTGCCAAACACGACTGGAAGATGTGAGTAGGTAGCAGCGTGAGTCCCTCTGGCAGGTTGAACTCCATATCCCTGGTCTTGAGGGCATTAAAGCACAAGCCTCCTATGTTTTCCAGTTGGCTGCCCTCCTCGAACACGATCTTTCCGATGTTGGCGGAATAGAAGGACATCTCGATATTTTTCACAGTTCTGGGTATGGTGAGCGTACCGATATTACACTCCCTGAAGGCATTATCCCCGATAGTCGTAACGGTGAAATCGGTTCCCTCGTAGCTGAAATGGGCGGGGATAGTCACATCACCAGCGTAGCCGTCGAATTTGTCGTTTTTGAAGGTGACTTTCGCCTCATGGGTGTCGAAGTCAAGGAAGTAGTATACACCGCCAATCTCGTAGGCACCGTCCTGCAGGCCGTCATAGAGATTATTGTTGGCGTATGTCCGCATGCCGTTGGTAATGTTCAGGTCGACATACGTCTGTCTGTTGTCACTGAACAAAATCTTCTGCCAGTCCTGACCCTCACCACGTGCCACAGGATACACCCTATAGTCTCCATCAGGCAGCTCAATAGGTATCCAATAATCCCTACCCCACTTTTGTTCATTGCAGTAGATGATTTTGTGGGTGGCGATGTTTTCCACAGCCGTAGCCGTGTAATAGTCATCGTCGCTCCTGCCATAATGATAGATACGAAGACCGTAGCCATTGATTGTCATCCAACCGTCGTCGGGCAGATACATGAAGTCGTCATTGGCGCAGAACGTGTAAGTTTTCTGGCCGCCCTCATTCTTCTTGATACCCACCAATATCGCCTGATCTCCATTAAAATAGATGCCCGATGTGGCAAAGTAGGCGTTATCTCTGCCGTCCCATCCGAAATTGATATGGAAGTATCCCTCGCTGTCACATCCGTCGATCACCATCGCATGGCCTCCTGTGGGACTGCCACCACTCAGGTAGACGGGACGCTTGTTCTGCAGTTCCTCGATAATGGTGTTGTCCCATGTCTCTTGGTTACAATAGTCCCTAAAGAGAATCCGCATACTCTGATCATAATCAAAATGGTCGAGCAGTCGATATGCATCGTCAGAGGCGCCGCTGTCGTCTAATCCGTAAATGGTCCGAAAGGCATACCCCACATCCTTCATCAGCAGTGCCACAGCATCCTGCGATGCCTGGCTGCTGTTCTCGTTGTAGGATGGCAGCATCAGATCCCAACGGTAGGTCGACTGGCTGAGGTCGGCCGAACAGGTCTGTCCTGCCCAGTCGTAGCTCACCAGTCCCTTACCCTTCTCAGGCCATTTATGGTAATACATGATCTGCGCGAAAGCCGTGGCCACACAGCCAGTGAGGCAGTGGTCGCCACTGAGGGTAGGACACATATTAAAATATGGAAAGCCCTGACCCCATGTGCAGTCCAGCAACGGATTGACCACAACGCCCTGGACACGTCTGGCTACAGGAGGCGTATAGTTGGGATGGGCCCTCAGGTAGGCCGCCTGACGGGCATAGCCGTCGAGAAGCGCTTGGAAGTTGTCGGATATGCTGTTGGCGTCGAAATGACCATCGCGCGAGTAGCCCAGCACCTCCTGCTGACGCTCATCGCCACCAATGATGACATAGCCGCCGTTCTGCTCGTCATTGAATACGTAGTAATCCTCGGTGTTGCTGGCCAGTGTCAGTTGTGCAGGCCGCTGCACAGCACTGCTTCTCTTCATCTGGCCCATCTTGGCAGAGGTTACAAAACGGTTAGCTTTCTCCAAGGCCCTCTCCTTCGTTATCTGCTGTGAGGAAACGGGCAAAACCTGTGTACATGATATCACCAACAACAGGCAAAAGGTCTTCATCGATAAGTTCATAATTGATTGATTTTATTTGGGTGCAAAGATAAGAAAAAAAACGCAAAACAACAAATCGTCTTGCGTTTTTTTATAACAAACACCTGGGGACGGTTCTTCCTGTTTGACCCGCTGCGCCGTCAGCGGAATCAGTCAAACAAAAAAGAACCGTCCCCGGGTGTTTGGTCAACTCCCCGAGCGTAAAGTGCTCGGAGAATCACATTATTATAGATAGCCATGGGGACAGGTACTTGAGTCATAGCAGTCGTCATACCCAAGTACCTGTCCCAGCGACTATCCTTACTTTAATAATCCAAAATTACGCAAATCTTGTATGGAATCTCGAACTTTTTAGATTCTTTAACACAACCCGATACAAGATTTCACCCTTTTTGTCATTATCTTTGTAGAAGAAAACAAAAACGATCTGCAAAGATGAAAAAGAAAAGTATATTATTAAGTGTGCTTCTGCTGATGCTGGCTATCGGCATAAGTTCTTGTGGCAATGACGATTTCTGGTCGCAGTTCTCAGGGTGTAAAAATGTAAATTCCACAGGAGAAACTCGTGGTGACTCTACAAATCCTTGGGAGACAGAAAATGTTGAATATGAAGCAGGAAAGTCTGGCGTGTTGTATCTGAAACACGTCAATGTTAAGTATAATTGTGCGACTGAGAAGGTGGTTGTTGCAGCCTCAGTTGATGACCGCCATATTAAAATCATAGAAAATCCTATTGGTGATACAGCCAATTGCGTTTGTCCGATGGATGTGGAATGCAAAATCACCGGCCTTTCTAATGGCGAATACACCATTTCCTTCTACAGGTACAATGACACGGATTTATATCTTGAATTCAAGATAGATTATTCAGACTTATTGAAAGGATCTTATATAAAGGATGAATGAATATGAGAAAGAGTTATTATTATGTAGTAGCAGCGATGTTTATGACAATGTCATTCTCAGGTTGCAGTAGTGAAGAGGATGACATAGACGATAAAGAAGGTATATGCCTGTCTTTCCGCCTACTGAATGAAAGGGGGGAAGAAACGACAACCTTTAATAAAGGAGAAAACATCTTCTTTGACTTGGAGATAGTCAACAACTGCGACACCACAATGGTCTACACTCTTGAGGAATGGAATGAAAGGGTTGTGCAATCTGGAGTTAATAAGAATGGCGCAGATTTGTTCCTCCCATCATCAGATGATAACATTATATTCTGTGTCTATGACAAAGATGGAAAAATGATAGGAGTTCCATACAGTGGTATGTTTTGTTATTTTTCACTACAAACTTGGATGACCATCGACTCTCACTCTACTTACCATCTACGTTGCAAATGGAAAGAAACAGGGAAATATGACGACGTAACATACCCCCTTTGTGGATGTAGTGATTTGCCAGATCTACCTCTTGGAGAATACCAGGTATCATTCAGCATTGAATATCGAAAAAAGGCTAATGGCCCGAAATCCAAATTTCATACAGCAGCTTTTAATTATAAATTCACAGTCGAATGAGTACTTGTGCAAGATTTGCGATGCTTGGTGTTATATAAGAAAGAAACAATAAAAACAAATAATTATGAAAAAGAATGTAATGTGGATGGTCATCGCCCTGATGATGGCAACGATGATGGCAGGATGCTCGAAGAGCGATGATGAGTCAACGCCTGATGAGCCGCTTCCGAACGAGAACAATGAGCGGAAGGATATCAGTCTGACGCGTGCGGAGCAGGAACTGGTGAACTGTAACAACGACTTCGCCTTCAACCTGTTCAGAACGGTAAACACGATATCCGACTATATCCAACCAGAAACTGTTACGAGTATTATGCCAGGGGGCTGTGTGGTTGGGAGATGGGACACGAGAAGTCAAATCCTCTCGCCCATCAGTATCACCTACGCCTTGGGTATGCTGAACAACGGTGCTGCTGGTGAGACGCAGGCAGAGATTAATAAAGTATTAGGCTTTGGCGATACGGGCGCAGACGGCATCAATGCATTTTGTCGTAAGATGCTCACTGAGGCACCCAATCTCGACAAACTGACAAAAGTGATGATTGCTAATACTATTTACATGAACAAAGGCTATCAGCTGAAGTCCGACTTTATCACAAAGGCCAAGAACTTCTATGATGCAGAGCCCGAGACACGTGATTTCTATGATGGCAAGACGCGTGATGTCATCAACCAGTGGGGTAACGACCATACGGAGGGCATGATTCCTGAGGTATTGAAGGAGGATGAGTTTGACCCCAGGGCCGTCAGCTATCTGCTGAATGCCATCTATTTCAAGGGTGCCTGGGCAGAGAAGTTCGATAAGAACAATACGAAGGACGAGACATTCAAGACTGAATCCGGGGAGAAAAAGAAGGTGCCGATGATGCATCAGGAGCATGAGTTCAATTATACGGAAACGGAGGATTGTCAAGCTCTTTGTCTGCCCTATGGCAACAATGCTTATCGAATGACCATCCTATTGCCCAAGGAAGGTAAGAGCATCAGCGATGTAGCAAACACCCTGACAAAAGAGACCTGGCAGCGATATCAGTGGATGGGCAATGCTATTGTTGATGTGAAGTTGCCCCGTTTCGAATCGCAGTCGGATGTGAATTTGAAGAAAGTGATGGCGTTATTAGGCATGCCCAAAGCATTTTCTCCTGCTGCGGAATTTCCTGATTTCTGCAACGCGTCGACCTATATCGACTTGATGAAACAGGTGGCTAAGATTAAACTCAACGAGGAAGGTACGGAGGCTGCTGCTGTTACCGTGATAGGTATGATAAAAACATCAATACCTTCCGAACCTCAGCATGTGAACTTCCACGCTACCCGTCCATTCCTTTATGTGATCAGCGAGCAGTCAACAGGTGCCATTTTCTTTATAGGACAGTATATGGGGGATTAAAACAGTAAGTGGTTGAGTTCGGGATTCAAGAGTATGAAAAGAAATATCATTGTATTAGCAGCGTTGCTGCTTTCCGTATGTGCCAATGCCCAGAATGCCGTTGGCAGTTGGAGTATTCAACCGAAAGTAGGTATTAATCTGGCCACATTGACGAATGACGACGATGCAAAGATCCGTGTAGGACTTGTGGCTGGAGCCGAACTGGAGTATCAGGCCACGCCATTACTCTCTATCTCTGCTGGAGCCCTCTATTCGCAGCAGGGAGCCGAAGGGAAGACGAATGGTATAAAGGAAGTCATTAAGATGGACTATGTGAATGTGCCGATACTGGCCAATTTCCATGTGGCGAAAGGGCTTGCTTTCAAACTTGGTATACAGCCAGGATTCCTGGTAAACGACAAAGTCGAAGTTACAGCAAATGGCGTTACTGCTGAGGTAGGGCTAAAGACTGCCTTTCGTGAATCAGGGCTCAATGCAGATGTGAACTCCTTTGATTTTGCCATTCCGCTTGGTGTATCTTATGAATTCAGCCATGTTATGTTGGATGCACGCTATAACTTCAGCGTGACGGATGCCCTGTCGGTGATGGGCGAAACATCCAGAAACAGCGTATTCCAGTTAACTATCGGCTATAAGTTCGGATTATAACAATGACACTGTTATAATAAAGAGCTAATGAAAGGAAATGGCGTACTAGATCTTTTTCATGCCACTTTCAACAAATCCAATATAGAATACACCCTCGTCATGTTCTCGAAGGTGAAGTACTGGTCATCCAGCACCATCCACTTTTTGCGTTCCTTCACCGGCATCTGCTGAATGTCAGGAAAGAACGAAACGGGAATAATTACCTCACGTCCATCAGTCAGACGCACCAACATCTTTCCACGATGGGCAGTAAAGTTCAGATCTTTTATACCTAATTTTACGCCTTGAATCTTACACATATCTTTGTCCTCCTATTTGTCTATTTCTCAATGTCAATTGCAATGGTCTTCTCACCATTAAATGTCTTCGTAATCTGGTCGTTGATGAACTCCCAGTGACGATTGATGGCGGCAACAAGCATCTCATTGTCCTTGGCCGACAATTCGGATTCTGCTATTTCAACGCATTGCTCGCCATTCTTCTCTATCCAGATCTTTGCGAGCGAATGTTGGTGGCGCAGTCCTTTTCTGAATATATGCACATGACGGCGGTTATCATTCACGTCGAGTGAGATCGCCACTAGGATAAACATTCTCAGAAATGCTAACTGTCCCATAATTGTCTTTATTTCGTTGCAAAGATAGGGATTATTTTCTTAACTTCCAAATGATTAGGTGATTTATTTCAAAGCCAGACGAAAAATAGCCATGGGGAAAATAGCCATGGGGACAGGTACTTGAGTCATATAATCCACTTCAAATTTATATGCTTCATCTTCTAGAGGGCCATTCCCAAAGCCATAATAACGGTATTCATGAGCTAGTGAACCATAAAAATTAGCCCACCCCATGTTCATTTGTTGATATACATGATATCCTTCATGATTCACATGATTGTCGCTATTGTGTCATTGGGTGGGTCAGAGAGTCCTCAGCCCCGTCGTTTCAGTTATTCCATTGGATTACAGGAGGTGCCTCTTGTGTCTTTACGTTCACCCCAGGTGCCTGTCCCCATGACTACTAAAGTAGGTGTATGCATCAGGGCTGGGTAGTAAAACTCTTGATTTCTGAATAGTACCATTCGCCCCAACTAAAACTAAGGATACACAACGCTGAGCCACGATAATAATAGGTTGTGTTTGGCAGCAAATCCTTAAGCGTGGCCGAAAGATGATCTCCGTCAAGTCGAGCAGTCTCTAATCTTGTCAGATTGTTCTTGTCTTGGCCAAAATATACATGAACGGAGTTTTGACCTTCGTAAGCATAGGGATCAAGTTTACAGTTAATGACGGCCGAAGTAGAAGTAATGTCTGTGGCATCTTCCATCAGAATGTAATCGCTGGGATTCTGAGTCTTGAACTCTTTCTTCTCACTTTGAGCAACAGTATGCCCATCTTTTTCGGCAGTAATCCAACACTCATAACTGTGGCTAGGAAAAAGATTGGTTATCACAGCAGTCAGATTGTTTCCATCTAGACTCATAGTCACGCCGTTCCGATAGGGGAATTCTATATCTGTCTGAGTATAGAAGAAAGTATATTTAATGCCCGTCATTGATTGAGAGAATACCGTATGACCTGTTACTTCGGCATCGATAAACTTTGCATCAACGGCATCGACAGCCAGATATTGTTCCATGCTTTCTGTGGTGAAACTCTTTACGGGACCCAAAAGGTAATTCCGATATCCTGAGTCACTTGTAAAAGCACAATAATAATAGGTTGTCCCTGATTTAAGACCGTCAATGATAATGGTCTCGTCTTGGGTGCTGAATATTTTGCGTATAGTAATTCCTGTCAGATATTGAAAGTCACCTTGTGGATCAGAAAATGAATCCTTGTTAGTAGAGTAAACCAAGCCATAATTAATGATATCTGGTGATGATTTGACTGCCGATTCGTTGGGACTTACTGTAAAGGTGGCAGAATTAGTTTTGATATCTGTGGCATCCCCTACACTGCATGCTAGCTGCATGGTCGAAGTCCTAAACTTTTCTTTTCCTCCGTAAAGTTTCATAGTGCCTATATCTACAAAAGCACGGTAATAATACTCTGTATTGGGACTAAGGCCATCAACGGTTATTTCCATGCGATGACCCTCAAGACCTCCAATGTAAACATCATAAAGTTGTCCTTCTATGAACTCCTCTGTGAGTGAAAGTTGTACCCCCAAGCGGAGGTAAGCGGTAATGGACTGGTATGCCTCTGGGATATTTTCAAGATAAAATTCTCCCGTCAATATGGCATGTGAGAAGCCTATCGTTGATGGCTGACCTGTTATAATGTATCTGTCGTCCTTCTTTTCATCATCACTACTGCAGCTGCTCATGCCGATAACCATTATCAGAACTACGCCCATCCATAATAAGAAGTTCTTTTTCATATGCCGTATTTCATTTTTTTAAAAATAGAAGCGTAATCCGCCCAGGAGATCTATTCTTTGGATGCCATAGAATTCGTCCTTGCTTCCTTTATATCCCTCAGGTTCATCAAGCCTCATCGAGAAGGTATTTATCCTGATGCCGATACCAATATTCTTAGTACACATATATTCCAGATTCATGCTGATTTTGCCAGCAAAGCCACCTTCACTATAAGACAGGCCCCTTATAGACTCCTTGTAGTTGCCATAACCGAGACTTAGCGTAACGTCATAGCGCCACTTTTCTCCAAGTTTTAAACCCATGGCAACACTTGGACCTATGTAAAACATATCTATATCGAAACCTTCATCAAACGAGGAGTGAAAGAAATTGAAGTCAGCTCCGACACCAAGCAAAGTCCAGAAGTGCTGGTAGGAAAGATCTGCCGAGAAACCGCCTTTGTTTTTGTATTCGTGCCTGCCTGCAACGATCTTGGATGTAACGGTTCCATAGCCAAAGTTGGCATTAAAGACGTTTTTAGGGTTATTCGTTGTTCGTTCAAACCGCGAAATCTGTTCTCTTGTCATATTGGCCAATTCGGTATCCTTATTCAACTCAGCTTTCTGGATGGCACTCACAGCATCGATGTTGACTAGCGAGTCTGGTAACAGAAGCATACTTCCCCAAATGCGATGACAACTCGAAGTCCATACGCTCGGCTCCTTGTGTTGATCAATACGTAAAGCATTACCACCACTTTCAGCCGTCTTTTTCACTGCCAGTGTGAGCATATTACTATAGAGACATTTGTAGGCAGGAGTTACGCCACCATCAGTCACTTTCACCGTGCCGATGACCTTAGCTTCTGCAGGCACCTGATCACCCGGTTCATACACCATCACGGAATCAGCCTGCCGCGCAGGATAATGATCTGTTAGTTCGGCAATAACTCTCGGAGCTGTCTGACATCCCGTTATTACGAATATCACAGATGTCATCATCAGCAAAGCAAACACCCGAAAACGAAAATTCTTTCTCATTTCTATTTTATTATTATTCAGTCCTTTTATATAACACCCGAGCATCGCAAATCTTGCACGAGAGGGTGCTATTTTTAACAAAACTTGTGCAAAGATACGACTTTTTTCAATACGTTGTATCAAATAGGGCGTTTCATTTTTGGATGGTTTTTTCGAATTTTGACGCAAAACAAAGAGCCAACCTCTTGTAACACAAGCAATTGGTTTCAAATCAGTCCTTTTGAAAAATGAAACGCTTAGATGACTGATACTATAGATCAAAACTGGCTTTAAAGAGAATCTCACGAGGGCGTAAACGATTAATGGTGTAATTTGTGTAATATGTCGAGATATGATGTCGTTCATATTTGTTATTGCCGAAAAGGTTGTCCATCTGGATTCCGACTTCGAACTCTTTTGTGCGATAGGAAACCAGGAGGTCAGAGAAAAAGGTAAACGATACGGAGTGGTCATTGCTGTGGTACATCTCATTAGTCCACTCAATCTGCCAATGACCAGGCATATAATATGTTTTGAGCGTGTGGGTAAACGAGCGTAGAGCCCGGCTGTCTAACGAACGGTCGCTGGTAGAAATCTGGCAACTGTATTGATAATAGCTCTTCTCCTCAAACGAAAGAGTCTGGGATGGTCGTAGTGAGAAACTGATACCACAACGGTAACTATCATATCTAAATGGCAGCCGTCGTCCGTTCATCATTGTCGTTGTATGGTTACTTGTCAGCTGACCTTCAAGCGCTGCAATAAGCTTCATTGTCCCAAGTGATTTACTGAGCCTTCCTGAGAGCATCCACAGGGTGTTATTTACATATTCCTCTGATGGACTGCTATGATATATTAATCCTTCAAGCAGGCTATTTCTTAATGGTATATTGCTATTGTATAATAGGCTTCCATTAATATTTCCGAACAGGCCATTTATAGGATCTGTGTATTCTAATCTCAGCCTACCATTGTGACTGTTTTCTGCATAAAGCCTTCCCAAACCTGTGTTATAGCTACGATAACTATAAAAAATGGGAACAGCCGTCATATCTCCCAATGAGGCAGGCTGCCAATTATAGTTATAGTAGGTGCTGACAGATAACCGGCTCGTCAGTTGATATTTCAAACTGGTCATAGGCGTCATTATCAGTCGTGTGCTGCCTTCCTCTCCGAAATTCCTGTTAACAAGACCTATTGGCAGCGATGCCTGCCATTCCAGATCATTCCGTTTAATACTGAGTGAGGGCTGAAAATAACAATTGAGCATCTGATAGCTGTCATTTTGTGCCTGTTCCTGATATATTTTGAAGCGTTCGTCGTTGTAGTCGACACCCGCTTTATATGAAATGTAAAGCTTTCCGAACAACTTATGACGAAACGAGGCACTAACATGCAGTTGAGTGTCGTGCTGGTCAATATGCTGACTGGTACTGTCGACTAGTAGTAATGTACCAGGGAGATAATTGATGATACCGCTGACATTCAGCCGCAGGATGCGTTCATTGCCAATAGTCTTCACCAATTCAAAATTGTCACCAACCCATCGCTTTCTGGGGGTTGCTTCCTGACGTATGGATTGATTATTCGTCAGCGTTGAGGCCCAACCTTTATTAAAGTCTATGTATCCGCTCAATACATTGGTTATGAATTGTTGATTGCTATTATATTCATACTTCATTTCTCCTTTCCACTGACTGTTTCGTGTCTCGCCCTTGGCATCTTCTGTGATGGTAACACCGCCCATCGCATCGGAATAGAATGTCGTTGTACTGCGATTACCCTCGGTTTCATCAAGAAATCCGTTCAATTGCAGTCTTAGTGTGGCATCCTTCCCCGTCTTGTGGAGCCAGTTGGTAGCTATTAAGCGTGAGTCGTTCATGGTATACCGCTCTTGCATCAGTTCTGGTGCACCTAGCCAGATGTCGCTGGTCATATTTTCTGTGTTGCCAATGTCGTCGATGGTGTTTTGTATGTCACGTACTTCCTTTTGTATGTTTTTACCAGTATTGTTCCATTTATACATGGAAAGGCTCTGCATCTTCCCGCCAAACATCATGGCCATCAACCGTCCATCACGTAATAGACAATCTGCATCACTCTCTTGCAGTGTCATGCCAAGTCCCACTTCCAACAATCCTAACCATGTGTTCTTGGCATCTTCTTCCAAGACAAGGTTCAATGCTGCCTGATCAGAGAACTGCACTCCACGTAGCGCTTTCACCTTCTGATGGTTGGTAAGCACTTCCACGCTTTTCACTTTATTGGCATTGATGTTCTCACTTGCCTGTGAGTAGTTGTTTCCCATCAGGTTCAATCCCTCAATGTAGAAGTTGTTGATGGGTTTGCCCTGATAGTGAATCGAGCCGTCCTCTTTCACTTCCAGACCTGGCATCTTTGCAATGACATCGGCTATTGAGCGGTCTTGCTTGTGACGGAATCCCGCTACGCTGTATGTCAGCTTATCATCTTGTTGCTGCAATCGTTTTGAGGTGGCCTTCACCTCTTTCAATACCAACGCCTCCTCATGTAGCGCTATTGTCTGCCCGTTCTTGAAATCTGTCGTTGCAATGCTATATTTGGCATAACCAAGCAGAGAGAAAGAGAGGCAATAAACCTCCTTTCCTTCTGGCACCTTTAATTCGAAGGAGCCGTTTTCTTTCGTTTGTGTGAAAACCAAGGGCTTATGCTCTTTGTTCTCTGCCACAACGCTGGCCCATCCCAATCCTTTTTTGGTGTCGTCAGCGATAACGCGTCCAGAATAGACGGTCTGTGCATCCACTGCTATCGCCAACAGTCCTCCGAATATGGTCAATAAGATTTTCACTTATATGATTCTATGAATGTACAATTAACAGATGTAGCTTTGGTCACTCGCCCTTTCTGGTCTACTACTACTGTTTTGAACGAACCATTATATTTTGAATTCAGATATTGATCAAAGTCATTTTTAATCATCTCCATTGTCTGGTGAGCTTTAACTGGCGTTGTCTTCATGGTTCGTTCAGAGAGAATGGTTATTGGTTCGTTCACATGATTACTTATACCAATACAACAAAAGATATACTCTTCTTTGCTATCTCTTGCAGCCAATATTAACCCGGGTAGTCCGCAGAGCTTCCACGGTCCATCACATATCGGAATGTCTTGTGCATACCAGACAGTCCATGTTCTGTTGTGATATGTTGTCTGAGCTTTTCTGCATAAATGATCCATTATCAACGTGTCACCATCTAATAATTCCCAGTCTTGCCCCATTTTCTCATCATATTGGAGATTTTCTGCTGTACTCAAAATGACGGTCTGCTCATCAGGCTCAGGATAGTTCTTGTACACATAATAGTCAAAATGCGATACTTCAAGGCCTTGTTTTTGGTACTCATTGAGTATATCTTGATGATCTCCGCCAGAGGAACGAATACTGTCAGCAACAGCACGTCGTAATGCATGCCAATGACTATAATATTTACTTCCTCCGTTTTTCCCAATGTCCAACCAATGTTCATCTGGAAATAGCTGCTTGCTATTTTCATAAGTCTTAGCTTGGAAGTCGTATATAAAACGGTATGATACCGTATCAATGACTGTCTGAGTATGACAGGGGGTTATCAATAATAGCCCAATAATGATTAAAACATTCTTCTTCATATATCTTTCTCAATTATCGCATCTTTATCTTTATTTGGAAGCAAAGTAACTAAAAGTTTTCGTTATATACAACTATATGTTATAGTTTTTAAACTAAATTAAGTAGTTTGCTTGAGATTTAACAGATATTTTTCTTTTAACAAGGTCGTGGGGACTGTTGTTTGGACTCATGGGACCTGTCCCTGTTTACACAGTAGGAACCGTCCCTACTGTGTATATTTTAGTCATTGGGACAGGTGGTTGGGACATCAAAATATACCCAGTCGCCTCTTACCTGTGGCTACCCTTATGGGAATTCACAAACTTTTTGGAGAAAAAAATCAAAGACCTCTTGATCCTTTAAGTTTTTGAATTTTTCTCATTTTTTTGATTTTTTAATTAGACAATAAATAATAGTATAAATAAATACTGAAATAGCAACCAACAAAAGCCACATTAGGAAATTTTTTGTTAAATAAGTAACAATCCAACTTACCAATGATATAAACAAGAATAATGGCAGTATATCCCAATACTTTTCTACAGGGTCCTTTAGTGGTTGAAAGAAATCTCTTAGCATAATAATTGTTTATATGTTATGATTATTTTTTTGAACTCACTCGGGACGGTTCTCAGAGAGTCCTCAATCCCATTTTTTATGTTGCAAAATACGAATTATATCCATCACACTATGCCTGTCACGCAGTGACGCAGTTTAAAAATAGAAGCGGAGGCCGCCCAGAAGATCTGTACGGTGGATGCCGTAGAATTCATTCTTGTCTACTTTATATCCATCGGGTTCTTTAAGTCCCATTGAGAAGGCGCCCATCTTGATACCGATACCGATGTTCTTAGAGCACATATATTCCAGGTTTATTCCTGACTTCGCCGCAAAGCCACCTTCACTATACGAGAATCCCCATTTCGACTCCTTATAGTTGCCATAGCCGAGACTCAGCGTAATGTCAAACCGAAATTTCTCACCAAGTTTTAGCCCAAAGCCAACATTCGGGCCGATAAATAGCAGATCTACATCGAAGCCTTCATCAAACGAGGTATGAAAGTAGTTGAAGTCGGCTCCTACACCAAACATATTCCAGAAATGCTGATAGCTAAGGTCGGCCGCAAAACCGCCTTTATTCTTGTATGTATGTCTGTCAGTGACAATCTCTGACGTGACGATGCCGTAGCCTAAATTAGCGTTAAAAACGTTCTTGGGATTGTTTGTTGCCCGTTCATAACGTGAAATATGTTCTCTCGTCATATTGGCTAGTTCGGTATCTTTATTCTGCTCCAGTTTCTGAATAACGCTCACCGCATCAATGTTAACCAATGAATCGGGCAACAGAAGCATGCTACCCCAGATACGATGGCAGGTTGAAGTCCAGACACTCGGTTCCTTGTGTCTGTCAATCCGCAAGGCATTACCTCCACTTTCTGCCGTCTTTTTCACTGCCAATGAGAGCATGTTGCCATAAAGACAATTGTAAGTTTTTGTCAAACCACCATCAGTCACTCTCACCGTGCCGATGACCTTAGCTTCTGCAGGCACCTGATCACCCGGTTCATACACCATCACGGAATCAGGCAGTCGTGCAGGATAATGATCTGTTAATTCGGCAATGACTTTTGGGGCTGTCTGACATCCCGTTATTACGAATATCACAGATGTCATCATCAGCAAAGCAAACACCCGAAAACGAAAATTCTTTCTCATTTCTATTTTATTATTATTCAGTCCTTTTATATAACACCCGGGCATCGCAAATCTTGCACGAGAGGGTGCTATTTTTAACAAAACTTGTGCAAAGATACGACTTTTTTCAATACGTTGTATCAAATAGGGCGTTTCATTTTTGGATGTTTTTTTCGAATTTTGACGCAAAACAAAGAGCCAACCTCTTGTAACACAAACAATTGGTTTCAAATCAGTCCTTTTGAAAAATGAAACGCATAGATGACTGATACTATAGATCAAAACTGGCTTTAAAGAGAATCTCACGAGGGCGTAAACGATTGATGGAGTACACAATAGGAACCGACCCTACTGTGTGTATCACGGGGGTCAGGATAATCTGTGACAGTCACAATGTCCTGACCCATGTGTGACACGCTTATTTGTTAGGGGTTAATGTAACGGGGGACGGTTTTTTTGTGATATTGCCCAATGTTACAAAAGAGCCTTCCCACTGTTATATGTCAAGAAGAAAACTTTTTCCAAGATCGCGGTGATTGATCTTTTCACAAAGAAATCAAAGACCTGTCCCTCCGATCTCCCCCTCCGATCTCCTCGGAACCGACCCCCTGATCCCTCTAAGAGATGTTTCTCTTCTACGGATCACGAGGGGACAGGCACGTTGTGAGGTGGACAGAAATACGATGGTTTTCCCCGATTTGTCCAAGATTCAGGCGATTGTCCATACAAGTTGGAGAAGAATCAGTGAAATTTCTTGGAAACTGCTTAGAATCATCGTAACTTTGCACTATCAAAAGTTAGTTACCTATTTCATAATTCTTTTCATGCTTAAGTTTAATTAGTTAGTTAATAAATGTTTGAAGGCTCGCTGGGAAGCGGGCCTTCAAGCATTTAGATCTTACCGACTTTAGAGCCATCCATTCCTATAACGAGATCATTCGTCTTTAATTCGTATTTCTTAAGACTAAGGATGTCTCCATCATAATACCTCTCATTAAAAAATAGTCGAGGGTACTTGGGTATGACGGCTGCTATGACTCAGGTACCCACAGCTATTTTTTCTATAAAAATTTGGAAGTCTCAAATATAATTCCTACCTTTGCAGCATATTTGTGAAACTATTAAATTTATTCGTATGAAGAACATTGAATCAAAAAAAGGTGAGATCGTGATGTATCAGCCTGATGAGACCATCAGGCTGGAGGTAAGAGTTGAGGATGAAAGTGTATGGCTAACACAACAGCAGATAACAAAACTGTTCAATCGTGACAGAACGGTTATCAGCCGTCACATTAATAATGTTTTTAAAGAGGGTGAGTGCGATAAAGAAAGCAATGTGCATTTTTTGCACATTACAAATTCTGACAAACCTGTTATGTACTATAGCCAGGATGTTATCATCTCTGTAGGCTATCGTGTCAAGTCAATTACTGCCAGCGCAACCACGACCGTTTTCTCATTATCGACGATGTGGTCTACCTCTTTGGCGCTAGCCTGAAGGATGCTGGCAAGAAACTCTTCGCCTACATCAAACTGCAAGAGACCTCTGCTCAGGAGTTGCTCAATAACATCAGATAAAAAACGTGATGACAGCTCCGTTCGTGTTTTTCATTATATAGTTATAGTTAACAAAGATTTGCCCTCAGCGGAGGGCTTTTTTTGTTATGCCTAACACCTAACAACCTAACATTTGGGAAAATAAAATAACTAATTTGGTTTATATCTATATTTAAATTTATATATATTATAATATATATAAATTATATAAACCAAGTTAAGCCTTTCATGAAAGGTATTCGATTTACCTAATGTTAGGTCGTTAGGTGTTAGGTATCTGTATCTAAAAAAAGCGTGTCAAAAATAAGAGCCTCCAAAATTTCTTCAGGAGGCTCTTGTCAAAATGAGGAAATTTTATTATCAGAAAATAAGTGCCTCTTATTTAAGGCTCTCCTAACTCGCTGTATATAAGGGCGACTTGCGCGGGGGTGAAGGAGCGGGATTTGCAGGCCAAAAGGTGCGAGAGACGGGGATTGGTCAGCAACCATTTGCGGAACTTGGCCCAGGCTGAGAGGGGCAGGAGATCCGGGAAGTAGCACTGAGCCAGAGCGGTACGGTTGAAAGACGTGGCATGAAGGTTGTGATTGTTGTACATAAAACTAAAGATTTTAATGCGTTAAACATGTTTGATTTTTACTGCAAATATACTACTTTTTCCCGAGATGGCCAAATTTTTGCAGCTTCTGAGGCGTACAACTCGATAAAACTCGATAAAACTCGATATAACTCGATGAGAGGGGCTTCGGATGTCGTAACTTTGCATCGTCAAACGGATCCAAAGACTAATTAACTGTATTATTAACCATTTAAACAATTAAAAAATTATGTTGGAACTTTACATTTCTCAAAACAAAAACAGTGCGAGTGAGGCGTATGGCAAGTACTACCCACGCGTGAGCTACAAGCAGACCATGGGCATCCACGAAATGGCCGTACACATGGCAGAGCACAACACCCCGTTCTCGGAGGGAACCATCGAGGGTATC
>JAEEGH010005530.1_pt1 | contig 31650 bp, 23 predicted proteins | sample 9134181 | NCBI WGS metagenome assembly JAEEGH01 (sample SAMN16246544, study PRJNA631951) | gut metagenome | biome: gut microbiome; feature: rumen; material: DP-attached | host: Bos | place: Iran: Karaj | collected 2018-10
TACCCCAAAATATTCAACGTACATATAAAGTATTTAGCCCGCTTGGCGCGTTTGTCGGCGAATTTGAGGCCGGACATATTGGCGAACTCCGCAATGCCATGACAAGCGCAGGCCTAGGTCGCGGTGTGTACATGGTCAAATGCGGCAAGGCTAAAGCGCAATATATGGTTTTGAAATAAGCAAATCGTCGCCCCGCAAGGGACGACTTTTTTATATGCTTGATGTTCGAATGTACTCCGCTACTTGAGAATCGTCATCGCCCATTGAGGAATGTTATCTGTATAGCTCTTTACCAATTTTCCATCCGACATTCTGAATAAAAGCGAAGCGTCCTGATCTTCAATCGAATTGTCATAAACATAAAGACGATCCACTGAAGGAATTATCTTCTTGCAGTTGAAAATGGATTTCTGGTATCTGGAAATAATCTTGACAATAGGGACATCATGACCGCCTTGTATCACTCGCTTTGCAATTCTAGCGGCATTGATAGATGGGTGTGAGGTCGCGACAAAAAACAAACGGATGAAATAACCTTGCTGTTTTGCACGGCAAACAAAGTCGACTTTTTCATCAGAAGAAAAAACTGACTCAAAAATAAGACTTTTATGGTTCTTCAAAGATTCTTCACGCCAGGACTTGCAATAACGTGCTGCATCAAGAACTGCTTCCGGAGAATTCCAATCTCCAAAACGTTCTTGGGCGACATTGTCCGGATTGATGTAGACGGCGTTTTCCAACCATTCATGCCTAAGAATCTTTGACGTAATGGTCGTTTTTCCCGAACCGTTAGGACCGGCAACGACAATAAGTACAGGACGATGTTCTTCTGTCATAACACCCCTATTAACGGATTGTTGCTGCAGCCTTTTCAATTTCATCGAAAAAACGTTTGGTGGCGTCGGCATTGGCCTTGCGAGCGTCCTCGGCGGCTTCCCTCATAATTTGGGCAAGCATTTCATCGGTCGGCTCTTCCATGTCCGTCAATCTGTAAGAATCAATGCTTTTTGTCGTTGTCATAAGGCGCTCCTTGATGCCGTAATACTCCTAATATAGTTTTTTAGGGGCAAAAACACAAGTTTTGGGACTTTTCTGCTTTGAAAAGGACCGTTATAACAGTTCCCAAGGGGGATAATATGGGCGTTCCCGCACATATATGTGCGGTCGGGGTATATTCTAGGGGCAATTGCCTGTGCTTGTGCTTGCCATTTGTCTCCTAGAACCAAGCCTCGCTAGCGAGTCTTGTCCCCAAGGGGGCACTATCCCTAATGACCGAAGATTAATATGTTAGTAACAATTAAGGTAGTTTTGCACCAGGAAGTTTGAATGGTGTGGACAAACTCCCGGAGTTTGATTTTTTAGAATCTTTTTTTTGATTTGATTTGTTTTCTATACAACGGATGTGATAGTCTGAATTGTAATCTTTGTAATCGTATGCTCCTATAGTAGAATCGTAAATTCTTAATTCTATTAATTTCGTATTGTTCTCAATTGCTGGAAACATTGCATATGTTGGCCCATGATATTGACTTGCTCCTGCATTTGGTTGAACATTAAAGCCGAAAGAATCATCACCATCATTCCATGATTTAGATCGAAGTTTGTTGGACATCTTTTGGCCTGCATGTCTTTGCTGTTTTGGACTAAGATTATAATAATCAGGTTCAAGAAAAATGATTAACTCTTGAATATCTTCTAAAGTTGGCAAATGCCATCCAGATGGACAGATGCTTACTCTATCTTCGTACTTCATTTCAGATATTCTGTATACGCGAATGCAATTATCTGGATTATCATTGTAGTTTGCACAACCTGAATTTCTGGATTCGTATCTGTAATCTTCCGCCATCCAGTGCTGGTTTCCAATTTTTATGGTTTTGTACTTGTTGCCATCTTTGTCAGAAACTGTGCTTGCAAAAATAGAAGATACAGCAAAAGTCGTTGCTACGATACATAATGCTAATTTGTTTGCTTTTTTCATATTTTTTCTCCTTGTTTTATTTGATAATGATGTAGGTCTAAAAGTTATACATTGTTTGCGGAAGCATAAAGACAAATCTCTAAGATGCGAATTTTAGAACAGCCTGCAGGAATAAAATATTTATTTATTAATTCTTCTTCTATTTTGAAGATTTTTGACAAATTGCTTGAATTGTTAATTAAATTTCTTAGTTTATTTGTGTAATGAATATAGTTGTCATAATCTTTTGAAAGATTGTGCTTTTCTTTCTCAGAAATGGTTTTGTAAACTCTAGAGTCATAAATAGGATACATTTCAGGATTGAGAAAGTGTAGGAGTTTACTTGCTCCAACAATTGAATCGTTGGTTAGTTTTCCTATTTTCGTTAGAAAAGATTTGTCAATGCATCCAATATCAATTTGTTTTATCCATTCGATGAAATCTTGTTCAATCGTTATACTTTGAATCATTGTTGGCATCCAACCATAAGCCATATGTGCTAAGCCAATTAAGGTTGTCTTATCAAACTTTGTTTTATTTCGTTTGGCAAATTCCAGCATTGGGCTGTATGTCGTTAACAATTGATTGTTTTTGGGTTGAATCTCTAGTTTGTTTACTAAATCATCAAAGAAATTTATTGATAGATGTTCAACTTTTTCTATAAATTTACTCATAGCAGCCCCGTGTATTTACTCCATTGGTGTTCGTCCCTGTTTTGCAAAGGAATTTGCCAATTTTTGTGAGGATACAAAAAAGGCGTAGGCCGATGCATTTATCTAAGTGAGGCTCTGCAAAGCCCAAGAACGATAAACGCAAACGACCCACGCCCCGAAAGGGCTGTTGCCAAAAACCAGCCCAAGGGCTGATACGACAAACCGAGATATACCGCAATGCGGCATACCTGCGTGAGCGTTCGCCTTGTTCCCGTTCTTTTGAAATTTGCAGATTTCACTTAGAGAACAAGAGCTAAAACTCTTTTTTACTCTTTAAAAATAACTTAAAAATTTCCGGAAAGAGCGACAAACAAGCCTAAAACCTCAAAAATGAGTAAAAAAAGCTGTTTGTTTACATTTGGGCGGGAGGGCGGGGGAAGCCGGGTGTTGCGGGTGCGGCGTCTGAGCACCCGCTAGAAGGGGTAGCGGAAGACCCGGCTGGGGAAAAGGGAGAAGCCCGCTCGGAGGCGGGCTTGACGCTTTGGGCGGGGCCGGGGCTGAAGCGAGGGGAAGGCTTTCCCCTTTTCCAACCATCTTATTTCTTCACGTGGCGATGGTACTCCTGTAAACTGCAAACTTCGAATCTTCCGAAGTCGTGCTTGTCCATGAGGCCTTCCACGGTAGAGGTGAGGGCGGCGATGGTCGTGGTGATAGGAATGCCCGAGACAACGGCCTTGGAGCGCATCTGGATTTCGTCGACCATGGCTTCGGCGCCGGTTTCGGTGGTGTTCACGATCCACTGCACTTCCTTATCGTGGATAAGGTCGAGCAGGTTCGGGCGGCCACGGGAGATGCGGAACACGGCGCGGGTCTTGATGCCTTCGTTATAGAGCATGGTGGAGGTGCCGCGGGTCGCGTACAGTTCGTAACCGAGGTTCACGAGCTGGCGGATGAGCGGCACTGCCTTCTGCTTGTCTTCGTCCTTGAGCGACACAAAGATGTTGCCCTGGCTCGGGACCTTGTTGCCCGATGCCAGCTGGCTCTTGAGGTAGGCAAGGCCGCGGTCGCGATCGATGCTCATGACTTCGCCGGTGGATTTCATTTCCGGAGAAAGCGTGATATCGACACCCGGGAACTTGACAAAGGGGAACACGGCTTCCTTGACGCTCACGTAAGGCACGTGGACTTCTTCGGTGAAGCCGATCTGTTCGAGGGTTTCGCCGAGCATGCAGCGGCTGGCGTAGCTGGCGAGCGGAACGCCGATGGACTTGGAGACGAACGGCACAGTGCGCGATGCACGCGGGTTCACTTCGATCATGTAGAGTTCGCCATCCTTGACGGCGAGCTGCATGTTCATGAGGCCGCAGACGTGGAGTTCCTTCGCGAATTCCTTGGCGTAGGCGCGAACCTTGTCCTGGATTTCCTTGGAGAGAGTCATGGGCGGAATCACGCTTGCGGAGTCGCCGGAGTGGATGCCTGCGGGTTCCACGTGTTCCATGATGGCGCCCACCACGGTGTGCTTGCCGTCGCTGATGCAGTCCACGTCGAGTTCGGTGGCGTCTTCGAGGAAGCGGTCGATAAGAATCGGCTTGCCTTCACCAATGGCGGCGGCTTCTTCCACGAACTTGCGGAGGTACTTTTCCTTATAGACAATCACCATGCCGCGGCCGCCGAGAACGAAGCTCGGGCGCACGAGAACGGGGTAGCCGATTTTCTCGACGATGGCGAGGGCTTCTTCCACGTTGTGGGCGATGCCGCTTTCGGCCTGTTTGATGCCGACCTTGTCAACCAGCTGCTTGAAGAAGTCGCGGTCTTCGGCGAGGTCGATGTCTTCGGGGCTCGTGCCGACGACGTTTGCGTCGGCCTTCTTGAGGCGCATGGCGAGGTTCAGCGGAGTCTGGCCGCCGAATTGCACGATGACGCCTGAGCATTTTTCGCGTTCGTAAATGCCCATCACGTCTTCGAGCGTGAGCGGTTCAAAGTAGAGCTTGTCCGAAGTGTCGTAGTCGGTAGAAACAGTTTCGGGGTTAGAGTTCACCATGATGACTTCGTAGCCTTCGCGACGCAGCGTAAAGGCGGCGTGGCAGCAGCAGTAGTCGAATTCGATACCCTGACCGATTCTGTTCGGGCCGCCACCGAGCACCATGATTCTCTTCTTGTGACCATGACCCGGAATTTCGCGGACCGGTTCGGAATTTTCGGCGTAGCAGCTGTAGTAATATGGCGTGATGGCTTCGAATTCGCCGGCGCAGGTATCGACGGAGTAGTAACTCGGAATGAGACCGATTTGCTTACGCACCGCCATGACTTCTTCGGGAGTCTTGTGGAACAGGTAACCGATTTGGATATCGCTGTAGCCGAGTTCCTTGGCCTGGCGGAAGAGCGGCAGGTCTTTGGCGAGCGCTTCCAGCGAGCCTGCGGAAAGGATTTCGTCTTCGTAGAGGGCAAGTTCTTCGAGGTGGCGCAGGAAGTAGCGGTCGATTCGAGTGATGTCGTACAGCTTCTCGACGCCCCACTTGCGGCGCAGTGCTTCGTGCAGCACGAAGATGCGTTCGGCGCTCGGACGGGCGACTTCCTTGGCGAGCGTTTCGTCGTCGTAGGCGGCAAACTTTTCGCACTTGGCGCAGGCACCGAATCCGCCGAATCCCGTTTCGAGGGAGCGCAGCGCCTTCTGCATGGCCTGCTTGAAGTTCGTACCAATGGCCATCGCTTCGCCCACGGACTTCATCTGGGTGCCGAGCGTGGAATCGGCCTTCGGGAACTTTTCGAAGGTGAAGCGAGGAACCTTCACGACAACGTAGTCAAGGGCGGGTTCAAAGCAGCTCGGGGTCGTCTGCGTAATATCGTTGCGGAGTTCGTCGAGCGTGTAGCCCACGGCGAGCAGCGCTGCAATCTTTGCGATGGGGAAGCCCGTCGCCTTGGATGCGAGAGCAGAAGAACGGCTCACACGCGGGTTCATTTCGATGATGATGCGGCGGCCGGTCTTGGGTTCGATAGCCCACTGCACGTTGGATCCGCCGGTTTCCACGCCGATGGCTTCCATGACCTTCAGGGAGTCATCACGCATGGCCTGGTAAGCGCGGTCATCAAGGCTCTGGATCGGGGCGACCGTGATGGAGTCACCGGTATGAACGCCCATCGGGTCAAGGTTTTCGATGGAGCACACGATAACGGCATTGCCCTTCTTGTCGCGCATGACTTCCATCTCGAATTCTTTCCAGCCGAGGAGAGATTCTTCGATAAGCACTTCGTTGTTGAGTGAGGCGTCAAGGCCACGGTTCACGATGGTCTCGAATTCTTCTTCGTTGTGGGCGATACCGCCGCCGGTACCACCGAGGGTGAAGCCCGGACGGATGATGAGCGGCCAGCTTCCGATGGTGTGGGCGATAGCGGTCGCTTCGCTCATGGAGTGTGCGGAACCGGAGCGGGGGAGGTCAAGCCCGATCTTGAGCATGGCTTCCTTGAACAGGTGACGGTCTTCGGCGCGCTGGATAGATTCGGCCTTCGCACCGATGAGTTCCACCTGGTAGCGGTCCAAAATGCCGCGCTCATTCAGTTCCATGGCGAGGTTCAAAGCCGTCTGGCCACCGAGAGTCGGGAGCAGTGCATCGGGGCGTTCGCGACGGATGATTTCGTGCAGAATGTCGACGCTCAGCGGCTCGATGTAGGTGCGGTCGGCCATTTCGGGGTCGGTCATGATGGTGGCCGGGTTGGAGTTCACGAGCACCACTTCGTAGCCTTCGCGGCGCAGCACCTTGCAGGCCTGCACGCCGGAGTAGTCGAATTCGCAGCCCTGGCCAATCACGATCGGGCCGGAGCCAATGAGCATAATCTTCTTGATGTCGGTACGCTTAGGCATTCTTCTTGCCTCCATTCACATTCTTCTTGGATTTTTGTGCGAGTGCCGCCTTGACGAGGCCGCTGAACAGCGGGTGCGGCGCGGTGGGCCTACTCTTGAATTCCGGGTGGAACTGGCAGGCTTCAAAGTACGGGTGGTTCTTGATTTCCACCATTTCAACGAGCTTTCCGTCGGGAGAAGTACCGGCAATCTTGAGGCCGGCCTTTTCAAGTTCCTTGCGGAATTCGCTGTTGTAGTTGAATTCGTAGCGGTGACGGTGACGCTCGCTGATCTTTTCGCTCTTGTAGAGCTTCGCGGCGTTGGAATCCTTCATGAGCTTGCACGGGTAAGCGCCCAGGCGCATGGTGCCGCCCTTTTCGGTGACGTTCTTCTGTTCGTCCATCAGGTCGATGACCGGGTGGGCGGTGTTCTCGTCGAATTCCGTGGAGTTGGCGTCTTTCCAGCCGAGCACATCGCGGGCAAATTCAATCACGCAGCACTGCATGCCGAGGCAGATGCCGAGCAGCGGGACCTTGTGTTCGCGGGCATACTTGATGGCCACGCACTTGCCGTTCACGCCGCGGCTGCCGAAACCGCCCGGAATCAGGATGCCGTCGGCATTCTTGATCATGTTCGGGTTCTTCTCGAGTTCTTCGGCCTCAATGCATTCTACTTTCACCTTGGCATTGTGTTCCATGCCGGCGTGCTGCAGAGCTTCGTGCACGGACTTGTAGGCGTCGCGGATAGCGATGTACTTGCCCACAAGCGCGATGGTGCATTCGAACTTGGGTTGGGTAGCCTTCTTGACGAGCTTGTCCCATTCGGTGTGGATAATCGGGTGAACGCTCAGGCGGAGCTGTTCAAGCACGCGGAGGTCGAGTTCCTGCTTGGAAAGTTCACGCGGTACCGCGTAGACGGAATCCGTCACATCCTTTTCTTCAATCACGCATTCGGGCTTCACGTTGCAGAAGAGCGCCAACTTGTCGAGGTGATCCTGCGGAATCGTCATTTCGGTGCGGCACACCAGAATGTCCGGGAAAATACCGATGTTGCGGAGTTCTGCCACAGAGTGCTGGGAGGGCTTGGTCTTGAGTTCTCCAGCGGCCTTGAGGTAAGGCACCAAAACCAGGTGGATGAAGCAGGTGTTTTCTACGCCGACTTCAAAACGGAACTGTCTTGCGGCTTCGAGGAAGGGGAGTGATTCGATGTCGCCAGCCACGCCGCCGATTTCGCAGAGCACGATGTCGGCGCCGCTTTCGGCTGCCGAGCGGAAGGCGTCTTTGATTTCGTTGGTGATGTGCGGGATGACCTGCACTGTGCCGCCCAGGTACTTGCCTGCGCGTTCCTTGGAAAGCACGGAAGAGTAGATGCGGCCGGAAGTGTAGCTCGATGCCTTGGAGCAGTGTACGCCCGCGAAGCGTTCGTAGTGGCCCAAGTCAAGGTCGGTTTCATAACCGTCGTCGGTCACGAAAACTTCGCCGTGCTGGTAGGGGCTCATGGTGCCCGGGTCCACGTTCAGGTACGGGTCGAGCTTCTGCATGAACACGTTGTAGCCGCGGCTCTTGAGAAGCAGTGCGAGCGAAGCCGAGGTGATGCCCTTACCGAGAGAACTGACCACGCCGCCGGTAATGAAGATGTACTTGGTCTGCTTTTTTGTGGTTGCCTTAGCCATTTACGCCTCCCCGGCTTTGAAGTTTTCAATCATCTGTCTGAACTCGCCGAACAGGTAGTAAGAATCGTTCGGGCCCGGAGCGGATTCCGGGTGGTACTGCACGCTGAACGCGGGGAGCTCCTTGTGGCGAATGCCCTCGACGGTGTTGTCGTTCAGGTTGATGTGCGTGACTTCCACGTTCGTGGGGAGCGACGCTTCTTCAATAGCGTAGTTGTGGTTCTGGCTCGTGATTTCCACGGCGCCGGTCTTCAAATTCTTGACCGGATGGTTGCAGCCGTGATGGCCGAACTTGAGTTTGGAAACTTTCGCGCCGAGAGCAAGACCGAGCAACTGGTTGCCGAGGCAGATGCCCATCAGCGGAACCTTGCCCAAAAGCTGCTTGACGATTGCTGCCACTTGCGGGAGCGAGTTCGGGTCGGCAGGGCCGTTCGAGAGGAACACGCCGTCCGGCTTCTTCGCCATAATTTGTTCGTAGGTGGCGTTAATCGGAAGCACCGTCACCTTCATGTTTTGTGCGGCGAGATTCCTCAGGATGTTCGTCTTGATACCGAAATCGAGAGCGACAACGTTCAAGTCGCCTTCCGTGCTGAACTCGTAGCCATTCGGGTCGCTGACCTTGCTGGCGTAATCCTGGCCGTCGAGGCCTTCCCAGGCTTTTGCCTTTGCAATCGCATCGGCTTCGCTCATTTCGGTGCCGTCTACGTGGAGGTAGGCTTTCTGTGCGCCATGGTCACGCAGATGGATGGTGAGTGCACGAGTGTCTACGCCTGCGATGCCCGGCTTCTTGTGGGCGAGCATGTAGTCGTGCAGGCTCTCTTCGCCAATTTCCTTGCTCACGTCGTCCAGCGAGTTCACGACGATGCCGTTCAGGAACACGTCGCGGGATTCGGACTTCTCGAGGTTTGCCGCATAGGCTCCGACTTCGGCCGTGGTGAACACCACGAACTGTCCCGCGTAGGAGGGGTCCGTCAAAATCTGCTTGTAGCCCGCCATGCCGGTGTTGAACACCGCTTCGCCGACGGTATCGGTAGCCTGCCCGAAGGCGTAGCCCCTGAAGACGGTTCCATCCGCCAATGCCAGAAACGCCTTCTTCTCGCGTTTCGCTTTCCAGTTGAATCTATCTGTCATATATCGCTCGCTATTAATTGAAAATCCGAATAAAAATAAAGGCAAAAGCCAGAAGCTTTTGCCAAACGATTAAAAATGTTGAAAATGGGGGAAAGAATAATTTTGTGAAATCCGGGGAGAGTCGCCTGGTTCCGTTGCGAGATTGCTGCAACGGCTGCGCTCATGTGTGCCTCGATGGATTCCGATATTCTCATCGGGACCAAAATTTAATAATTGGAAAACTACCTGGTAAGAGGTAAAAAGCGAAAAATTTTGCCGTATTTTGGCTGAAAACATCAAATCTTTTACATTTTCTTTCCAAATTGAAATTTGTTTTACAAAAAATGTAAAATACGTTTTTGCTGATATTTCTTCTTACCTGGCGTTTATCAGACTCCGCGCATTTCGGGGTCCCAGACCACCTTGTGCAACTGTACCTGGAACCGGGCGCTGTTTTCTGTCATGGCTTTGCTCGAAAGCATCCATTCCACGATGCGTTCGTATCCGAGCGTTCCAAATACCGGTGAAATGTAGATGTGTGGCATCCCGTGTGTGGCTTTACTGGATTTGCCTGCGGAATCCTGTTCCTTGCGCAGTGAAAGTTGCTCGACGACTCTTTCAACTTCCTTGATGTCGTCCTCGCTGCCGACAACGAACTTGAGCACGTCGCCTTTGCCGAGCGATGCGATGTTGTCCATCTTCATCTTGCCCGACATACCGCTGCTTGCGCATTTCCAGTCCATGGTGTAGAACATGTTAGCATGGCTCCACTTGCAAGGGATTGTGCCGTTGGTTTCCACGTTGACTTCGAAACCTGCATCGCATAATTTCGCGAGCAGTTCTTCGACTCCTTCGTGAATTAACGGTTCTCCGCCGGTCAGGGTTACGCATTTCACGCCGGATTCGGAGCGGTATGCCTCTACCGCGTCCATTACCTGCGCTACATTCATTTGTGTGTAGTCGCCCCCTTCGACGGCGTACATGGAGTCGCAATAGCTACAACGCAGGTTGCATCCGTGAAGCCTTACGAAAACGGCTGCTTGGCCGGTACGTAGACCTTCGCCTTCGATGCTTTTAAAAATTTCGCAAACCTTCATGTTACACTTCGTACTCTACGATGTTGCCTTCGCTTTCCTGGATTTGCACCTTGTAGCAGTGCGGGACTTGCTCGCATATCCATCGGGCCATGTTCTCGGCCGTGGGATTCATGTCCATTATGTCGTTCAGGAACTGGTGATCGAGCCTGCTGTGGACCAACTCCTTGATGCGCGAGAAATCGACCACCATGCCGTTCTCGTCGAGTGTTTCGGATTGGCAGTAGACCGTGATAATCCAGTTGTGGCCGTGCAGGCCGCGGCACTTGCTTTCGTAGGGGAGCGTGAGCTTGTGCGCTCCCGATATTTCCATGCGCTTGATGACCCTGTACATGATTACGCTCCGTATTCCGTAGTATCCGTTATGCCCGCTTCGGCGAGTGCTGCCTTTCGTTCGATGCATGTGGCGCATTTGCCGCAATGGACTTGTCCGCCTTTATAGCAAGACCAGGTTTCTTTGTAATCGATGCCGAGCGATTTGCCCTTGCGCGCGATATCGGCTTTGGAAATGTTCGTGTAGGGGGCGTCAATCGTGATGTGCGCGTAGGTACCTGCAGAGATTGCTGCCGACATATTGTTCACGAATTCTTCGCGACAGTCAGGGTAGATGTCGTGATCGCCAAAGTGGTTTGCCATCATCACCTTCGTAAGGTCTCGGCTTTCGGCGAGCCCTGCCGCTACAGAAAGCATGATGCCGTTACGGAATGGGACCACGGTCGATTTCATGTTCTCGTTGGCGTAGCTCCCTTCTGGGATGGCGTCTGCGCCTTCGAGGAGCGACGACTTGAAATAGTCGTGCATGAACTTGAGTGGGATGGTGATGTGCGGGATTCCGAGCTTTTCGCAGTGTAACTTGGCAAAGGGAATTTCCTTGCCATTGTGGTTGCTGCCGTAATCAAAGGAAACGGCGAGCGCAATTTCATTGGCCCGCTCGTATAGAAGTGTGGTGCTGTCCATTCCACCGGACAGAACCAGCAGTGCGTTTTTCATAGGGCTCCTAGTTTTGTTTATAGTCAGGATGGATTTCGAACTGACTAGGAGCAAATATAGAATTTACAGTGCGAGAGTCAAGATTTCCTTGATTACCGTAGCGTCCAGTGGCAGATAATGCCCGACCTTGCCGTTGCGTGTAGCCCTTGCTGCCATCGCATCGAAATCCTTATCGCCAATATTGAGTTCCGAAAGCGTTGTCGCAAGTCCAAGTTTCTTGAAGAATGCCGCAAACTTTTCCGAAAGGATGTATGCCCGTTCTGTTTCGCTGTAGTTGAACGAATCTACCCCAAACACACGGCTCGCAAGGAGCGCAAGCCTCCAGGGCTTTTTCACCGCCATGTACTTTGTCCAAGCAACAGTCACAACAGCCATGCCTTCACCGTGTGTAATGTTATACTGCGCCGAAAGTTCGTGTTCAATTCGGTGAGAGCCCCAGTCCGCGCGACGCCCCGCATCCAGGAATCCGCCGTGAGCGACACTTGCAAGCCACTGGATTTCTCCACGGGCATTGACATCTTTCTGGTTGGCGATGAGCTTGTCCGCATTCACGAGCAGAGCTCTGATTGCTCCCTCAATCAAGTAGTCCGTTGTATCGGAATATTTCTCGTCCGAGAAATAACGTTCCAGCAAGTGCGAAAGCACATCCGCGATTCCCACGAAAGTCTGGTATGCCGGCAGGCCCACCGTGTATTTCGGGTTCATGATGGCGAACTTCGGAATGATCCGGTCATCTTCAAAACCGAGTTTCCATTCACCACTCGAAAGGATCGCCGCATTTGAAGTTTCGGAACCGCTCGATGCCGTTGTGGCGATGACGCCAATCGGCAATACCTGTTTCGCTGAAATTCCTTTTTCAAAGAAATCCCACACGTCTCCTTCGTAAGGTATTCCGAGCGCCACCGCCTTCGCGGTATCTATGGAACTTCCCCCTCCTACGGCCAGGACAAAATCTACCCCGTTTTCTTTGCCCTGCTTCACAAGTTCACGCACAAGGTCAATGGATGGGTTCGGAACGACGTTCCCGTTTTCGGAAAAACGTATTCCGAGTTCAGCAACGGCCTCCTTGATGACATCGTAAATGCCGAGCGTCTTGATAAAGTCACCGCTATAAACGAGCTGGAGCGACTTTACGCCGTATGTGGCCAAAAGTGATTTCAGTTTCTGTTCACTGTGTTCGCCAAAAACAATCTTCGCCGGGTTGTAATATTCAAAATCTATCATTGTATTCTCCGTACAAAAAAAGATCCGTTCCGACGTTCGTTTCCTAATGGTGAAAACGCCGTCGGAACTGGATACTTAACGCAACCAATTAAATTGCTGCAAAGCCGTTTTCAAGGTCGGCAATGATGTCTTCGTAATGTTCCGTACCGATAGACACGCGGATCGTTGCCGGAGTGATTCCGGCTGCAGCCAATTCTTCCGGAGTGAGTTCCGAGTGCGTGGTGGTGTACGGATGGATTACGAGGCTCTTCACGTCGGCGACGTTAGCCAGCAGGCTGAAGATTTTCAGGTTGTCAATGAACTTGAAGGCTTCTTCCTGACCGCCCTTGATGTCGAACGTGAAGATGGAACCGCCACCATTCGGGAAGTACTTCTGGTAAAGCTTGTGGTCCGGATGGTTTTCGAAGCTCGGGTGGCTCACGCGGGTAACCTTCGGGTGCTTGGAAAGGAATTCCAGAACCTTCTTGGTGTTTTCCACATGGCGATCGAGGCGGAGCGAAAGCGTTTCGACACCCTGCAACAGCAGGAATGCGTTGAACGGGGAAATGGCAGCACCTTCGTCTCGGAGGAGAATCGTACGCACGTAGATGGCGTAGGCAGCAGCGCCGGCGGCCACAAACGGGAAACCGTAGCTCGGGTTCTTTTCGGTGAACTGCGGGAACTTGCCGCTCTTGGTCCAGTCGAACTTGCCGCTATCCACAATCACGCCGCCGAGAGTCGTACCGTGACCTCCGATGAACTTGGTGGCAGAATGCACCACGATATCGGCACCGTGTTCAATCGGGCGAATCAGATACGGAGTACCGAAGGTGTTGTCGATCACCAGAGGAATCTTGTTCTTGTGAGCGATTTCGGCGATAGCGTCGATATCCGGAATGTCGGAATGCGGGTTGCCGAGAGTTTCAATAAAGATGAGCTTCGTGTTTTCCTTGACGGCGGCTTCGACGCTCTTGAGATCGTGAGTGTCGACGAAGGTCGATTCGATACCGAAGTCACGGAGCGTGTGCTGCAACAGGTTGAAAGTACCACCGTAAACCGTGCGCTGGACAACCACGTGGTCACCACTGCGGGCAAGAGCCGTAACAGCGTAAGTAATGGCAGCGGCACCAGAGGCGACAGCGAGAGCGGCAACGCCACCTTCGAGGGCGGCAATACGTTCTTCGAGAACACCCTGAGTGGAGTTGTTGATACGGCCGTAAACATTACCACCGGCCTTCAGGGCAAAGCGGTCTGCAGCATCCTGGGAGTTGTGGAAAACGTAAGAGGTGGTCTGGTAAATAGGAACCGCGCGGGAATCGGTTGCGGGGTCTGCCTGTTCCTGGCCAACATGGAGCTGAAGAGTTTCAAAATGGAGCTTGTTCTGAGTTGTCATGATTAAAATTCCTTTTAGGTTGTAGCGAGCAACCGGGTCTAAAGAGACCCGTGCTCGCGATAATTGGTTTTTGGAGATATCCTTAGGCTTATTTTTTCTAACCTGCAAAGCCCTAAGGATAAAGGCTTCCGGTTAGTTTGTTTTCAGAATGCCTCTCGGCATTCGACAGTCACTTATCATAGGCGCTCCTTCGAATGCTTAGGAATCACAAACCATTTTGTTTTCCCTATCAATCTTGTAGGCTTTAAGATAGAATAAGATTTTGCCCCTGTCAAGCCATAAATGGATACTATTTAACTATTGATTGTTATAACTTTCGGTTATAACGATATTGTCCTTGGTAAGTATTCTTTTAATTTTCCTTCGTCACTGCGATTTCTTTGATGCACTTCTCAAAGTCATCGAGTTCCTTCGTGTTCACGATAGTTCCTCTAATGACAAGTGAGTCTTGAAAGTCTCTTTCGGCAATGTAATCTTGCATGCCTTCTGTAGTCAGGTCCCTGCAATTTTCTTCCGTTGCGTTTGTCTGCCGCTCTTCGTATGAACATTCTTTTTCGTCCGATTTGACACTGATTGCGACCCTGTAGTCCAAGGAATCACGCTCGATATCCGTGATATTGACATCATATATCTTTCCACCCAACTTAAACTTCTTCGTTCTTTTCGTTTGTTCTAGAACTTCAATGTTGTGATCTTTTTCTACAGCCTTTATGTAGGACTCTTGTTCGGGAGAAAACAGGGGGCCGAGCGTTCCGATGGTGAAGGTGGCATAATCGTTTTCAAGTGCTGCATAAAGATTGAGCAGGTATGCCGAATTCATGTAGTCGTTGTATTTGAAATAGGCAGATTTATATACCAGTTTTTCCTGAAAATCATTTTCGGAAATTATCAAAACAATTTCATCGTATTGTTCCCTAAAATCGCGGTCCTCTTTGGATTCACAACTTATTTTATCTTGATTTTTGTTACAATCGATATTTTTCCACTCACCATAAATTTTATCGGTAGAACCACCAATGTAGTAATGTGGATTGTCCGTGTTGGCGAAGAAGAAAATGACTAGCGTATCACCATGAATCTCGTAAGTCGTCATGTCAAAACTCTGATCTTCATCATAATAGACTTTTCCCCAATTGAAAGTGCCTTGATGCAAAATGCAATATTCTTTGGTATGAGCTTTTTGGTTTACGATGATGCGGTGGTTTTCTTTGTCTATAGACACATGTTGGTACTCTGTAGTTTCGGAATATTCCGACAAGCTAGTGCTGCTGTCGCCAGAGCAGGCGAAAAAGAGCAAAGCCGAAGCTAACAAATAAAAAAAACGATTCAAGGTATTCTTCCTTTTTACAAGAAATATAGACAAATTGTACATCATAAAAAAGACTCCACCAGTTTGGTGGAGCCCTGAAGGTATATGAAAAAATGTCAACAAACGAAGTTTACTCGTACAATCCCTTGCTGAAGTAGCGGTCACCGCGGTCGGGGGCTACGAACACGATGTTTCCGCGAGCGCCTGAGGCGATGAGCTTCTTGGCTGCGGCAAATGCTGCGCCCGACGAGGAACCTGCAAAGATTCCTTCTTTCTGGGCGAGTTCACGGGAACCGGTAAAGGCATCGTCATCATTGATTTTGACGACTTGATCCACGAGCGACATGTCCATGGTGTCGGCGATAAAATCATTGCCGATTCCTTCGATGTTGTAGTCACCGTGTTCGCCGCCGCCCATGGTAGAGCCGATGGGGTCTGCCAGCACGCCCTGAATTTTCGGGTTACGTTCCTTGAGCGCCTTCAAAATGCCGCTGTAGGTACCGCCGCTCCCTGCGCCAGCCACCACGTAATCCACATGCCCGTCGAGATCGTCATAGATTTCGGGGCCGGTGGTTTCGTAATGGGCAAGCGGGTTGGCCATGTTGTGGAATTGCCTGAGCGAAATGGAATCCGGAATCTGCTTCAGGAGTTCCTCGGCCTTCTTTTCGGCACCGAGCATTCCCTCTTCGCGCGGGGTGTTGATGAGCTCCGCCCCGAGTGCGCGCAAGAGCGTCTGTTTTTCTTGCGAGAACTTGGTGGGCACCACGAATATCACGCGCACACCGCGGTTGAGCGCCGCGAATGCGATTCCGAGGCCGGTGTTGCCCGCGGTCGCCTCGATGATGGTTCCGCCCGGCTTGAGCGTTCCCTTCGCAAGCGCATCGTTCACCATGTAGAGGCCGGTACGGTCCTTCACGCTGCCCGAAGGGTTCCAAAGTTCAAGTTTCACAAACAGGTTCACGCCTTCAGGCACACCGACGTGCGTGAGCTTTACAAGCGGAGTCTTCCCGATCAGGGACTGCATTGATTCATAATATTTCATAAAAAACCTCTTTTTATGCTTTCGCTGCGTTAATGCCGGCGTTCAAATCCAGGATGATGTCATCCACCTTCTCGATGCCCACGGACAAGCGAATCAGCCCGTCGGTAATACCCACCTTCTCGCGGATTTCCTTCGGGATGGAAGCATGGGTCATCGTGGCCGGATGGCATACAAGGCTTTCAACGCCGCCTAAACTTTCGGCAAGCGAAATCAACTTGAGGCCCTTGAAGAACTTCTTGATGTCATAACCTTCGTACAGTTCGAACGAAATCATCGCACCGCCGTTCTTGGCCTGCTTCTTGTTGATTTCGTAACCTTGTGCAGTCGGAAGGCCAGGATAGTAAACGTGTTTTACAGCTTCGTGCTGTTCCAAGTAACGAGCGATGCGGTCTGCATTTTCGGTATGGCGGTCGAGGCGCACACCAAGCGTCTTGATGCCGCGAATCAGGAGGAACGAATCAAAGGGGCCGAGCACCGCGCCCACGGCATTCTGCGTGAAGGCAAGGCGTTCCGCAATTTCCTTGTTGTTCGTTACCGCAAGGCCCGCCACCAAATCGCTATGGCCGCCCAGATACTTTGTCGCGCTATGCACCACGATATCGGCACCGAGTTCCAGCGGGCGCTGCAAATAAGGGGTCATGAAGGTGTTGTCGACAATCGTCAGAATTCCATGCTTTTTCGCTATCGCCGCAACGCCAGCCAAGTCCGTCACGGTCAGGAGCGGGTTCGCCGGGCTTTCTACAAAGAATGCCTTCACATCGGGAGTCACTTTGGTATCGAGCGTCGCCAAGTCGGTGGTATCTTCGATAGAATAAGTGATTCCGAGATTCTTGAATACTTTATCCAAAACACGGAAGGTGCCGCCGTACACATTGCTCGAGATAATTATCTTGTCGCCCTTGTTAAAAAGCGCAAGCACAGTGGAGGTGGCCGCCATGCCGCTACCGAAAGCAAAGCCCGCAACGCCGCCTTCGAGGTCTGCAATCAATGCTTCGAGCGCCGCACGCGTGGGGTTCCCTGTGCGGGAATATTCCCAACCGGTATTTTCGCCGAGACCCGCCTGCTTGTAGGTGGAAGTCTGGTAGATGGGCACATTGACAGCACCCGTTACGCTATCGCCATCGATGCCGCCGTGAATGAGTTTTGTTTCGATATACTTTGAAGTTGACATTTTAAATCCTTTGGCGCCTTGTGTTGCCGCGCCGCGCATTGATGAAAGTTTGAATAAAAAATTCCCGCTCAAATGATTGAGCGGGAACTTGCTTAGAGCTTAGTTAAACCAATAGCCTAAAAACTAGTCGCCCGCCCGACATCGACAACAACACTTGTTAGCGAAATACACAGTCATATTTATTTCTTATTAATTTTGTAGGGATTAATATAAAAATAAACTATCTCTCCGTCAACCGATTTTGGGGGTATTCGGTTATACTATTTTTTTCTATCCAACTATATTTTTTTGTTATAACGATTGAACAAAAAAATTCCCATAGGCATTCACCTACGGGAATTTGCAGTAATGAGGTGTATTAATTAAAAGGATGTTTTAGTTTTCGCTGCGGAGCTTCTTCGCGGCGGCCACGAGGTTCTTGAGGCTTGCCGTCGTTTCTGTTTCGCCACGGGTCTTGAGGCCGCAATCGGGGTTCACCCACACATTCTGCTGCGGAACCTTCGCAATGATCTTGTGGAGTGCATCGACGATTTCTTGTTCCGAGGGCACGCGCGGAGAGTGAATATCGTACACGCCCGGGCCCACCTGCGTTTCGAACTTGGCTTCGTTCAGAGCGTCAAGCAGCTTGAGGTCGGAACGGCTTGCTTCGAACGTAATCACGTCGGCATCCATGTTGTCGATATCGCGTACGATGTCGTTGAATTCGCTGTAGCACATGTGCGTGTGGATCTGCGTTTCTGGCTTGACCTTGGCGTGCACCAGGCGGAATGCCGGAATAGCCCAGTCGAGGTATTCCTTGTGCCAATCGCTCTTGCGGAGCGGCAGCTTTTCGCGAAGAGCGGCTTCGTCAATCTGGATAATGCGAATGCCGTTCTTTTCGAGGTCAAGGACTTCGTCGCGGATAGCGAAGCCGATTTCCTGTGCCTGCACCTTCAGCGAAACGTCTTCGCGCGGGAACGACCAGTTGAGAATCGTCACTGGGCCCGTAAGCATGCCCTTCACCGGCTTCTTGGTGCAGCTCTGAGCATATACAGACCATTCAACGGTAATCGGAGCGCTGCGGCTCACGTCGCCCCAAACTACAGGCGGCTTCACGCAACGGGTGCCATAGCTCTGCACCCAGGCGTTCTGCGTAAAAATAAAGCCGTCAATCTTCGTGCCGAAATATTCCACCATATCGTTGCGTTCGAATTCGCCATGCACAATCACATCGAGGCCAATTTCTTCTTGCAACTTGATGCATTCGGCAATCTTCTTGCGGTTGAATTCCACGTACTGTTCCTTGGAAATTTCACCCTTGCGGAAAGCGGCGCGGTTTGCGCGAACTTCGGCAGTCTGCGGGAAGGAACCGATTGTGGTCGTGGGGAATGCGGGCAACTTGAATTCAGCCTTCTGCACTTCGCGGCGTTCGAGGCGGCTCGGTTTGCGTTCAAAATCAGCAGCCGTGAGTGCAGCCAGTTCAGCCTGCACCTTGGCGTTTGCTTGCACACGCGGAGTTGCAAACAAGACCTTGTTCTTTTCGAGAGCGGCAGCGTCGCCACTGGCGATTTCGGCCAACTCAACGAGCTTTTCTTCGGCGAAGGCAAAGTGCTTGAGGATGTCGGCAGAGAGTTTCTGTTCGGCAGCGACCGTGTACGGCACATGCAACAGCGAGCAAGAAGTTCCGACAACCACATTTTCGGCACCGACTGCACTCACGATTTCGGCGAGCAGCGCATTCTTCTGCGCATAATCGGCACGCCAGATGTTCTTGCCGTTCACGACACCGGCGAGCAAGAGCGTGTTCTTCGGGAAACCAGACTTGACCAGTTCCAGCGACTTGAGACCTTCGACAAAATCAAGGCCGATGGAATCGAAACCGAGAGCGGCCACATCCTGGTACACATCGCGGATATCGCCAAAGTAAGTCTGCAAGGCAATCTTGAGGCCCGCAGCACGCACCTTCTTGACAAGTTCCACATAGATGGACTTGAAGAGTTGCTTTTCTTCGGCGGTCACGTCGAACACCAAAGCGGGTTCGGCGAAGCTAATCCACTTGGCACCCGCAACGGCGAGTTGGTCGGCGAGCTTTGCATAAGCGTCGATTGCAGCGGCAACAAAGTCCTGAGCCTTCTTTTGACCGTTGTAACGTGCGAGACGGAGGAACGTGTAAGCGCCGATTACCGTCGGAATGGATTCTATTCCGGCCGATTTGGCTTCGTTGAACTCTTCAACAGGCTTCTTGCCAACGAGTTTGAGTTCGGTGGCATCGTCAATTTCCGGGACAATGTAGTGGTAGTTGGTGTTGAACCACTTCTTCATCGGGAGGGCCTTCACGTCGCCCTTTTCGCCCTGGTAGCCGTGAGCGGCGGCGAAATACTTTTCGAGCGTGCTCAAGTTCAGGCTCTTGTAACGTTCCGGCACCACGTTGAACAGGAATGCGGTATCGAGAACATTATCGTAGAACGAGAAGTCGTTCGAAGGAATGAAGTCGATACCGGCGGCCTTCTGCTTCTGCCAACCGTACAGACGGATTTCGGCGGCGACCTTCTGGAGTTCCGCTTCAGAGATTTCGCCCTTAAAGAACTTTTCACTTGCAAACTTGAGTTCACGAGCCTTACCGATACGCGGGAAACCAATTACAGATGTTTTTTTATTGCTCATAGTGTATTACCTACCTTTTTTACATGTTTTTCTTGTACGCCGCCAAATATATATCCATTTTCATCATCGGTAAAATACTATTTTTTACGCGTTCACCATAGATAAAAACTATGGAGAGACCAAACCCCAAACCGACAAACCTCATCGCTCATACCTCAAAGCACCGAAGGTGCGACCTCATACCTCTATATGACCCTACAACAACTTAAATACGCCATCGCCATCGCTGACACGCGCAATATCACCGAAGCATCTAAGCGCGTTTTCATCTCGCAACCAAGCCTCACCGCGGCCATCCACGAGCTCGAAGAAGAAATGGGCGTCACCATTTTCAACCGCTCCAATAAAGGCGTCACGATTACTAACGAGGGTGACGAATTCCTTTCTTACGCTAGGCAGGTCTTGGAACAGGCCTCGCTTTTGGAAGACCGCTACAAAGGCGGTAAGGGCGGCAACACCATCTTCTCCGTGAGTTGTCAGCACTACTCTTTTGCGGTCAACGCATTCGTCGATGTCATCCGTAAATTCGGCGGCCCGAGCTACGATTTTACGCTCCGGGAGACCCAAACAAACGAAATTATTGACGATATTGCCAAGCTAAAAAGCGAAATTGGCGTGCTTTATTTGAGTGATAAGAACGAAAAAGTCATCAAAAAACTCATACAAAAGAACAATTTGGTCTTTGAACCGCTCTTTGCGACCCCTTTGCATGTGTTTATGTCGTCTAAAAATCCGCTTGCGAAGAAAGAAAAAATCACGCTGGAAGACTTAAAACCGTATCCGTACCTAACCTACGAACAGGGCGATTTCAACTCGTTCTACTTTGCCGAAGAACCCCTCACCGCCATCGATTTCGATTGCCCGCGCAACATCAAGGTCCGCGACCGCGCCACGCTTTTCAACCTGCTCATCGGCTTGGACGGCTACACCATCTGTTCGGGCGTTATCAGCCACAAACTCAATGGCCGGAACATTATTGCAAAACAACTTGATGTACACGACAAGATGACCATCGGTTACGTAATGCGAAAAGGCGTAACGCCATCGCGCTACGCCAAAGCTTATATCGCCGCCTTAATGCGACATTGTAGATAGGTGATTATAGACTGCGCTCAAATTCCGCGAGGAACTTGCGGCCCTGCTCCCATTCGCCGAGGTTGGAATCCGAATTGATGTGGCCGAGGGCGCCCGCATTGAACAGCTTGGCCCCCCAGGACTTCGCAAAGAATTCCGCACGCGCAAATGTCATGTACGGGTCGTTCTCGCTACCCACGATGCACGAAGGCACCGGCAGCTTGCCCGTAGGCATCGGTGCAAAGTTGCTAATGGATTCTACCACATCGGTATCGGCGGGCGCCACCAGAAATACGCCCTTGATATTTGCCGGAAGTTCGCGCCGTTCCTGCGCACGCAATAACCAGAACACCGTTGTCACGCTGCCCAGGCTGTGCGAGACGAGGATAGTGTCGCCCTTCAACAGCCTGACGGTTTCGTCGAGAGTGGCAACCCATTCTTCTTTTTGAGGCTTGTCCCAGCAACGCTGGTAGACACGCGATGCGTTGGGCAAACTCTTCGCCCAAAAACTCTGCCAGTGGCTCGGGCCGGAATTGTTCAAACCAGGGACTATCAAATAGTTCATGTTGGACCCCCTTTTTCACGTGTGAAAAATAAAAAAAAGGCGCTCCCGATAAAGGACTACGAATCTCTCGGGAACGCCAGCTTGTACGGAGAGTACAAACTTACTTGATGTCTTTTCTCCAGGTGGCGGGCTTGAATTCGCCAACAATGGGGAGAAGACGTTGGTCCACATCGATTTTCAGTACCGAGTTGAAGTTGTTCGTCGCGATCATCTGTGCTGCAAAGCCCACGATGGCAACAATCTCGGAATCGTTGTAGAACTTGCGCAGTTCCTCGAAGTAGGAGTCCGGAACGGCGGTGGGGTCCTTCACGATTTGCCTTGCAAGCTTCACGAGGATTTCCTCGTTCTTCTCGTATTCAAAACCATTCGGGTCGATACCGAGAGCCTTCAGGTCGCTGATGAAGAACAGCGAGCAGAGCTGGCAGCTGTTGGTCGTAGAAATGGCGTGGGCATAGACAGTGGCGGCGCGTTGTCCGATGATTTCCACAAGGCGTCCCCAGCTGGTGTACCAGCCCATGAAGGCATCAAACGTTGCATAGTCCTGCAGCAGCGCGCGCTTCATGTTGGTGATTTTGCCCGTAGAGATAAGCTTTTCATAGGCTTCCTTTGCCTTGCCTTGAGCTTCGTCAACTGATTCAATAAATTTTACTCTTGCCATATTATGTACTCTCCTTTGGTGCGTCTGCACCTTTTTAATGCGCAAAATATAGAAGCGGGTTTTGCTATTGTCCAATATTTTAATTTTATGCGGAGTTATTGATTTTTTTTATAGGCAACACGATTGAGCGTGTGTTTGAAACAAAAAAAATACCCTCGGATTTCTCCGAAGGTATTGCATTTATGAGGTTCAGCTTGGAGTACTAATAGATGAAGAGCATCTCGCGATACTTCGGCAGAGGCCACTTCTCGTCGGGGACGATGCTTTCGATCTTGTCCACAATGATGCGGAGATTTGCCATAGCGTCGAGGATTGCTTCGTGCTTGTCGCCGAGAGCGGCTTCCATCTTGGCGATGGCTTCTTCGAGGCCCTTGAGCTTTTCGCCAAGTTCACGAGCATAGCCGTCCACAGCGTAGAATCCCTGGGTCTTGGCCATTTCGTTTGTCTTGAGCGCATTGCCGTAAGCGCAGAGCACCTGCGGGAGAACCACGTTCTTCGCGATGTCGAAAGCGATCTTGCCTTCGATATGGATTTTCTTGTGGTAATCTTCCATGTTCACTTCGTAGCGGGAATCGAGTTCGCGCTTGTTGAACACGCCGTACTTTTCGAACAGGGCCACATTTTCCTTCTTGGTGAGAGCCTGGAGGGCTTCCATGGTGGTGCGGATGTTCGGGAGACCGCGCTTGGCTGCTTCTTCCACCCATTCGTCGGTGTAGCCGTTGCCGTTGAAGATAACCTTCTTGTGTTCCTTCACGATTTTCTGCAACAGGTTCTGCAGTTCTTCGTGGAACTTGTCGGCCGGGACGTTCTGCATCTTGTCGGCGATGAGGTCGAAGGCTTCGGCCACAATCGTGTTGAGGATGACGTTCGGTTCGGAGCAGCTCTGGCTAGAACCCGGAGCGCGGAATTCAAACTTGTTGCCGGTGAAGGCAAACGGAGATGTTCTGTTACGGTCGGTAGCGTCGCGCGGGAGCGGCGGTAGCGTATCGGAACCGAGCTTGAGTGCACCGGCCTGCTTGCTGGACTTCGGATCGCCCTTTTCGAGCTGGTCGATGACGTCGGCAAGCTGGTCGCCGAGGTACATGGAGATGATTGCCGGAGGAGCTTCGTTGGCACCAAGGCGGTGATCGTTACCGGCGCTAGCGACAGCCATGCGGAGCAAGTCGGCGTGGGTGTCGACAGCGTAAATTACGGCGCAGAGCGCGGTGAGGAAGATGGCGTTCTGGTGCGGGTCCTTGCCCGGGTTCAAAAGGTTTGTCTTGCCGTAGTTCACGGACCAGTTGTTGTGCTTACCGGAACCGTTGATGCCGGCAAACGGCTTTTCGTGTAGCAGACAGACGAGGCCGTGGCGGTCGGCGACTTGGCGGAGCACTTCCATAATCTGCATGTTGTGGTCGCAAGCGAGGTTCACTTCCTCGAACATCGGTGCGAGTTCAAACTGGGCCGGAGCGACTTCGTTGTGGCGGGTCTTGGCCGGAATGCCGAGCTTCCAGAGTTCCTTTTCCACATCGTTCATGAAGTTCAAAATGCGTGCCGGAATGCTACCGAAGTAGTGGTCTTCCATCTGCTGGTGCTTTGCCGGAGCGGCACCGAACAGTGTGCGGCCAGCCTGGTACAGGTCGGGGCGCTGCAGGTAGAAGCGCTTGTCGATCAGGAAGTATTCCTGTTCGGCACCGAGAGTGACGGTGACCTTCTGCGCGGCGACGCCGAAGAGGCCCATGAGGCGGTCGGCGGACTTCTGCAAGGCCTGAATGGAACGGAGCAGCGGAGTCTTCTTGTCGAGCGCTTCGCCAGTGTAGCTACAGAAAGCGGTCGGGATGCAAAGCGTGGCGCCGTTGCCGTGACGCTTGATGAAGGCGGGGGAGGTCGGGTCCCAGGCGGTATAGCCACGGGCTTCGAAAGTAGAACGCAGACCGCCGCTCGGGAAACTGGAGGCGTCTGGTTCGCCGACGATGAGGTTCTTGCCGCTGAAGGCCAAGATGGCCTTGCCGTTTTCGGGTTCCAGGAAGGAGTCGTGCTTTTCGGCGGTGGAACCGGTAAGAGGCTGGAACCAGTGCGTAAAGTGTGTGGCACCGCGGTCGATGGCCCACTTTTTCATGGCATGGGCGACTTCGTTCGCGATACTTGCGTCAAGCGGTGCGCCTTCGTCGATGGTGGCAAAGAGTTTCTTGCAAATATCCTTCGGCAAGTAGGTGCGCATGGCCTCTGCGTTAAAGACATCCTCTCCGTAAAAGTCGAGGCTTGCGGGTGCTGCGGGCATCACGCCTTCGGCGGCTTCGCTCGCAATTTCCTTGATGGCTTTCAGCCTGTATTCATTGCTCATGGCAATCTCCTAGAGTTAGTTTTGTTTTCGGTGCCATGAGTGCAAAAAACGTGCCAAAGAATGCTGGGTTCCTCCGAAAGTCGCTTTTTCGAATAAAAAAGCAAAAAAGGAGTCTTTATGCTGAGATGGAATCTTCATGTAAAGGTTACGAAAAATGTAAAAATCAAATGAAATTTACATTTTGTGTAATTACTGGGGCTGGTCTGATGACTTGACAAAAAAAGATTATATTTCGGTTATATATAACGGCATGGATATCTCAGTGAAAAATGACCTTATGCGACGAATGATATTTTCCATATTATTCCTTTTCCTTGCGAACATGGCCGTAGCCGACTGCTGCGGTACAACTTCGAATGCTGACAAGAATAAATGGCAAAATATTGGAAAGGAAAAGATTGATATTAATGGAAAAATTGTTGAACTAGATGTGATAAAAAACGAGAACGCGATTGATTTTCGCACAGGCGAAAAAATCGTTGATTTTATAAAGCGTAACAAAGACAATTCAATTAATATTGATTCAATGCTTTTTTCTGATGGAACCTCTTATGTTGATGAAGCAGACTTTTCGATGGAGAATGTTTTTATACACAGAGAAAAATGGAGAACAGGACTTATTGTGTACTCTATTACAAAGAATCACAAAATTGTAGAAATGTTTGATGTTGGAAAAACGAACGACGAGTTATACAATTCGGATGGATCGTTAAAGTCTGAATATCGAGCGGTTCGTGGCGATACGGCCTTTTTTGATCTTGACTATGTTAATTCAATGAATGATGGTGTTGATGAAATCCAGGAATTTGAGAGAACTAAAGCGAAGAAGAACAAGTGAATAAATAATTTGTTTACAATTGATTTGTGCCAAAAACATCCGATAAAAGAGAAACAGCAAAGTCCACAACCAACAAATACAAGGGTATACCATCGGAGAGGATAAGGAGCGCCTATATGACGACAAGAAAGCATTACTTCCTACTTATAAAGAGATAAGGGGCGATACTGCTTTTTTTGATGCTGAAGGTTTTAATCAATGGGATGGCAGATTCGAGTTCATTAATTAAAAAACGACAAGCGCTGCGAAGATTACAAGAAATCCAAAAAGTATCCAAAAAGAAAATAGCGAGATATGATGCGACGATTGATATTTTCCATATTGCTCCTTTTTACGTCTTCTTTAATGGCAAGAGATGTTCTGCCGTCTTATGATTCGGAACGCGAAATGTTGCTAAGGTCAAATTACAAGTTCGAAGGAAAACGGAAAAGGATTTATGATAGCGCAAAGACTATAGAGTTTGAAATCTATTGTAGCAAGTGGTTCGAAACAACGTACCCTGGCGGTGAAATCGATTCTCTAAAAAGATGTCGCCTGATTGCTAAAGGAAATAAGTCTTCGATGGATTCTACTATACACAATCAGGGGGACTACCGATTATTAGAAACAATCTACGATGCAGAAGGACGTGAGTTCTATTCTCGTTTTGTTGAATGGTATTTAACGTCCATAAATCGGTATGAATCTGGGAGATTAGTATCTACAGAAGATTGGTGCGATACGATTAGTGCGCAGAAAAATCCGCTTTGTCGTTCGCTTTATGAAGAACGTGGTGTGAGCATAAAACCGGATAGTCTAGGTTTATTTTTGACAAACCAAATAAGGTATGTTTGGGATGAAAAAGGACGTTTGAAACAGAGAATCCTTTGGGAACTGGGCAATCCGTACGGATTGAACGGTACATATGAGTTCATCTACAAGAGCCCGTGCGATCCGGTTCAAGTCGTTCCTGAAGATCGCGAAATGGGTTGGGATGCGATGCAAAAGGGACGGTACGACGGCTCTTTCGGAAAAATTCCGGAGATGGGCGATCCTGAATATGCGTCTTTCGCAAAAGATCCATATCCATCATTGGTCTTAGACGGTCCCGGTCTTACGCCTTTCAATTCTGATGAATCCCAGAAAACTATTTTGGAACGGCAAATGAAACGCTGCGAAGATTACAAAAAATCCAAAAAGTAACCAAAAAGAAAATAGCGAGATATGATGCGACGATTGATATTTTCCATATTGCTCCTTTTTACGTCTTCTTTAATGGCAAGAGATGTTCTGCCGTCTTATGATTCGGAACGCGAAATGTTGCTAAGGTCAAATTACAAGTTCGAAGGAAAACGGACAAAAGTTTATGATGACACCGTTGTGCGAAATTTTGAAATCTATTGTGGAAACTGGTACGAAAGAACGAGCTTTAGCAATGAAATGGATTCTCTAAAAGAATGCAGTGGTATTTCGAAAGGGAATAGATTCTATGCAGAGATGAAAGTGTTTAAAAAGGGACCTAAACTTTTATTTGAAAAGGTATACAGCGTTGAGGGCCATCTTATCTACATCATATTTGTTGAAGGGGGACGTTATTCTATTGAACGGTATGAATCTGGGAGATTGCTATCTGAAGAAACCTGGTGCGATACGGTTTCTGGTCAAGGATTATGCCTTTTTGACGTCAATGTACGAAAAAACAGTATAAAACCGGACAGTCTAGGTCTATTTTTGACGGAGCAAAAAAGATATGTTTGGGATGAAAAAGGACGCTTGAAACAGAGAATTCTTTGGGAACTGGGCAATCCGTACGGATTGAACGGCACATATGAATTTATCTACAAGAGCCCATGCGATCCGGTACAAGTCGTTCCTGAAGATCGTGAGATGGGCTGGGATGCGATGCTAAAGGGACGATACGACGGCTCCTTCGGGAAAATTCCGGAAATGGGAGACCCTGAATATGAAAAATTTGCAAAAAATCCTTATGGATTTCCCTCATCGGGAATTGGTCCACATGACAAAACTCCTGAAGAGACCCTGCGCGACATCAGAGAACGGCAAAAGAAACGCTGCGAAGATTACCAGAAATCCCAGAAGAAAAAATAGCCGGGTTCTGCTTTCTAGAACCTTACTTTACAAATGTTGTAAAACTAGTGTTTGTCTTTTCAAAAAATGTAATTGAGTAATTTCGTTTTTGCGCTGAAATTTGCGTATTTTACATTTTATTTCCGATTTTCCATTTTTTGGAGCGGCTCGTTACTAATTGGCACGGATTTTGCATTCCTTGTTCGCAAAAATAAATGTCGCGCGTGGTTGCGCGAAACGAAGAAAGGAATTATATGCACGCTCAAGCTCTTTACGATCCGGCCAACGAACATGACGCCTGCGGTGTCGGCCTGGTCGCTAATATTAATAATGTTGCCTCGCACCAGATTGTGTTGCAGGGTATTACTGTTTTGAAGAGGCTCATGCACCGCGGTGCAGCAGGTGGAGACCCGGAAACCGGCGACGGTGCGGGTCTTTTGCTTTCTATGCCGCACAAGTTTTTCCGCAAAGTGAACCCGGAACTCCCGGAGCGCTATGGCGTGGCCATGTTCTTTGTGGACAATACGCTTGAGGCTACCGCTTTTGATGCAAAAATCAAGGAAATTGCCGCTGCCGAGGGCGTGAAGTTGCTGAACTTCCGCGAGGTGCCGGTGAATCCCGAGAAGATTGGCCATACGGCCCGCGAGACTTTGCCGCATATCCGCCAGGCATTCTTTGACGGTTCCGCTTTTGATTCCGACAGCGCGTTTGATATTAAACTCTATGTTGTTCGCCGCCTGCTGGAAAAGGCTTGCAAGGGCCTCTATGTTTGCAGCTGCAGCCGCCGTAGCATTGTGTACAAGGGCCTGCTTTTAGCAAGTCAGATTGAAGGCTTTTATAAGGATTTGAACGATCTCGATTTCGAAAGCCCGATTGCGCTTGTTCACCAGCGTTACTCCACGAACACATTCCCGACTTGGCCGCTCGCGCATCCGTTCCGTTACCTCGCTCACAACGGCGAAATCAATACGCTGCGCGGTAACCTCAATAGTCTGCGTGCCCGTGAGCCGCACATGAAGAGCGATATCATCGGTGATGATTTGCAGAAGCTTTTCCCGCTCGTTCCGGCGGGGCAGAGCGACTCGGCCAGCCTTGATAACATGTTTGAGCTCCTCGTCGCAGCGGGTCGTAGCCTCCCGCATGCGATGATGATGCTCATGCCTCAGGCTTGGGGCAAGAAGCACTACCTGGGCCGCGACGTGCGTGGGTTCTTCGAATACGAATCCATGCTCATGGAACCGTGGGACGGTCCGGCTGCCGTGGCGTTCAGCGATGGCGTGAATGCGGGTGCGATTCTCGACCGCAACGGCCTCCGTCCGGCACGTTACACTTTATGTAAAGACGGTCTCTTCGTGATGGCCTCGGAAACGGGCGTGCTTGATCTCCGCGACGACGAAGTGGAAGAAAAGGGCCGCCTGAAACCCGGTGAGATTATCTACCTCGACCTGGAAAATCACCGTATTCTGAAGAATGCGGAGATGAAGGCTCAGGTGGCTCGTAGCAAGCCTTACCGCCGCTGGGTTGCCGAGAACAAGATGAGCGTGCGCGGGCTCTTCAGTGAAATCAACCCGTCCGACGTTCCCGAAGATATTCTGGTGCAGCAGAAGCGCTTTGGTTATTCTGCCGAAGACCTCTCCATCATCTTGCAGCCGATGGCTAAGAACGGTGCCGAACCGATTGGCTCCATGGGTAACGATGCCGCGCTTGCAGTGCTTTCGGACAAGCCGCAGCCGCTGTTCAATTACTTCAAGCAGCTGTTCGCTCAGGTGACGAACCCGCCGATTGACCCAATCCGCGAAGAGCTCGTGATGAGCTTGACGACCTACATCGGTAACCACGGCAACATCCTCGAAGAAACTCCGGAGCAGGCGCATCTTATCAAGATTCCGCGCCCGATTGTGACCGAAGATGAAATCCGCCGCTTTGAAAACATTGGTGACAAGGCTTTCAAGGCGAAAGTGCTCAAGATGCAGTTCCCGTTGGGCGGTGACGGCTCGGTGCTGGAAGCTGCCTTGCAGAACTTGGCTGGCGATGCTGTGCGTGCCGTGAATGATGAATACGATATCATCGTGCTTTCGGACAAGAATATTGATTGGGGCTACGTGCCTATACCTTCGCTCCTTGCGACGGCTTGCGTGAATCGCGCCTTGGTAGAAGCAGGCGTGCGCCCCGAAATCGGTTTGATTGTTCAGTCCGGTGAAGTGCGCGAAGTGATGCACTTTGCGCTGTTGCTCGGTTATGGTGCAACGGTCATCAACCCGTATCTCGCATTCGAGAGCATTACCAACATGTGCCACAACGGCGACCTGGATGTGGACCCGGTGACGGCTGCTGCAAATTACGTGAAGGCTGTGGACAAGGGCCTCCTCAAAATCATGAGCAAGATGGGTATCTCCACGCTCCGCAGCTACCGCAGTGCACAGATTTTCGAAGCTGTGGGCTTGAACCACGAACTCATCGAGAAGTTCCTGCCGGGTACGGCAAGCCGTATCGAAGGTATCGGCCTCGAAGAGATTGCCCGCGAAGTGGGCGAGCGCCAGAAGATTGCATTTGCCGATGCAAGCAAGGTTTTGCAGTCGGGTGGCCAGTATGCATTCCGCAAGGAAGGCGAAAAGCACCTGTGGACTCCGCAGTCGCTTGCCGCATTCCGCCAGGCAGTGCAGGGTGGCGACTACGAAAAGTTCAAGGTCTACAGCAAGCTCATCAACGACCAGTCTGAACGTCAGGCGACTTTGCGTGGTCTTTTCAAGTTCAAGAAGGCGACCCCGATTGATATTAGCGAAGTTGAATCTCGCGAATCCATTATCCATCACTTTGTGGCGGGCGCTATGAGCCTTGGCTCTTTGAGCCCGGAAGCCCACGAGACGATTGCCATTGCAATGAACCGCATCGGCGCCATGAGCAACTGCGGTGAAGGTGGTGAAGACCCTGACCGCGATACTCCGGCACCGAACGGCGATATTCGTAGCTCTGCGATTCGCCAGGTTGCCTCGGGCCGCTTTGGCGTGACGATAGACTACCTGCGCCATGCGAAGGATTTGCAGATCAAGATGGCCCAGGGCGCAAAGCCCGGTGAAGGTGGCCAGCTGCCAGCCCATAAGGTAAACGAGTTCGTGGCGCGTATCCGTCACTCCATTCCGAACGTGTCGCTGATTTCTCCGCCTCCGCACCATGATATTTACTCCATCGAAGATTTGGCGCAGTTGATTTACGACCTGCGCAACGCCAACCCGAAGGCCCGTGTTTCTGTGAAGCTTGTGTCCGAAGTGGGTGTGGGTACGATTGCCGCGGGTGTTGCGAAGGCTCATGCCGACGTGGTGCTGATTTCCGGCCATGATGGCGGTACAGGTGCATCTCCGCTTACCTCTATCAAGCATGCCGGCCTCCCGTGGGAACTCGGTATTGCCGAAGCGGAACAGACACTTGTGCTCAACGACTTGCGCGGGCGCATCAAGCTCCAGGTCGATGGCCAACTTAAGACGGGCCGTGACGTGGTGGTGGCCGCCCTCCTCGGTGCCGAAGAATTCGGCTTTGCCACGAACCTTCTCGTAAGCCTTGGCTGCGTGATGGACCGCAAGTGCCATACGAACCAGTGCCCGATGGGTATCGCCACGCAGGATCCGGACTACCGCAAGCGTTTTGCGGGCAAGCCCGAATATGTGGAAAACTTCCTCTTCTTTATCGCCGACGAAGTCCGCGAAATCCTCGCAAGCCTTGGCCTCAAGAGCCTCTCCGAAGCCTGCGGCCGTAGCGACCTTTTGGAACGCGACGAGGCGATTGCCTTTTACAAGGCTCACAATCTCGACTTCTCCAAGATTTTTGAAACCGTGGGTGGCGGCATCAAGTCCTTCGACAAGAACTTCGTGAAGGAACCGCTTGAAAACTTCGACCGTCGTGAACTCCTGCCGTTCGTGGCCGATACACTCAAGAGCGGCAAGGCCGTGGAACTCTGCACGGTGGTACACAACGTCGACCGTACGGTGGGTACGGAACTTTCGGGCGAGGTGGACGAACACTTTGGCGTGAAGGGCCTCCCCGAAGACACCATCA
>JAEEGH010005531.1_pt1 | contig 31647 bp, 30 predicted proteins | sample 9134181 | NCBI WGS metagenome assembly JAEEGH01 (sample SAMN16246544, study PRJNA631951) | gut metagenome | biome: gut microbiome; feature: rumen; material: DP-attached | host: Bos | place: Iran: Karaj | collected 2018-10
AACAGGTCGGTATGGGGCAGTCACATTTATATTTAAACTTTAATGTGCCCTGAAGGAGGTGTCAAGATGAACCATCCCCGACTGTCCATCGCAGCGAAGATGCCGTATAATAGGAGGCGGAGGAAAAACAGATGAGAAAGACCGGCATACGATTCCTGGTCGCGATCCTGAGGTCTCCGGCCGGCCCCATATGATCGCGATGCTGGAGGAATTCATTCAGTACGCGCTGGGGAAAGGCGCCTGGATCGCGCCGTTCCGGGACGTACTGGAGCGCGTGCGGTTCTAAGTATAAAAAAAGAGCTCCGCTTTCGCGGGGCTCTTTTTGCATGCCGGGAATTCTTTATTACAGCGTGATGTCGCCGTCGGGGTTTACAACGTTGAACAGCACCATGGACACGATCGTGATGGCGGTCAGCAGGGTCGCCATGGCCGAAGCCACGCCGTAATGGCCGCGGACGATCTGCGTGTAGATCGCGACCGTCAGGGTCTGCGTCTTCGCCGTGTACAGGAAGATGGCGGTGGACAGCTCGGTCACCAGCGTGACCCAGGACAGGATGGCGCCGGCGATGATGCCGGAAGACATCATGGGCACCGTGATCTTCGCGAAGGTCTTCATCTTGCTGGCGCCCAGCGAGATCGCCGCCTCTTCGATCGAGATCGGGATCTGCTGCAGCGTGGCGACGGACGAACGTATCGTGTAGGGCAGACGGCGGATGACCAGCGAGATGACCATGATCGTCATCGTGGCGGTCAGCACCATGGGCGGCCTGTTGAAGCTCGTGACCATGGCGATACCGACGACGGTGCCGGGGATGATGTACGGGATCATGGAGATCATGTCGACGGAGCTCGTGAGCACGTTGCGGCGGCGTACGGAGATGTAGGCGATCAGCACCGCGAACAGCAGGATGAACACCAGGGAGACCACGGGGATCTTGATGGTGTTGATCACGCTGCGGTTCAGCTTGCCGAACATCTCGCGGTAGCTCTGCAGCGAATAGCCGTCGACGTAGAGCATGCCGCTGGTGTTCCGGAACGAGCAGTAGGCCACGTAGACCTGGGGCAGGATCGAGATGCCTGTCACCAGGTAGATGTAGAAGTGGACCAGGAAGGACGCGAGACCTTTCGGCTTCTTCTTGGGCACGGGGTTGAGCGCGCTCATGGCGAACGACGTCTTGACCGTGGCGATGTTCTGGACGATGTAGATCGCGCAGGTGATCGCGATCGCGACGATGCCGATGGCGGAGGCAAAGCCCTTGTTCTGCGACACCTCGCCGACGAACTCGTTATACAGGGTCACCGGGAAGGTCCGGTAGCCCTCGCCCAGCAGCAGCGGCGTGCCGAAATCGGACAGCGCGCGGATGAACACCAGAAGGCCGGAAGCCAGGATGCTGGGCATGATCAGCGGAACGATGACCTTGAAAAAGCGGTTGATGCCGCTGCAGCCCATGTTGACGGAAGCCTCCATCAGGGAGTTGTCCATCTTGCTCATGGCGCCGGTGATATACAGGAATACCAGCGGGAACAGCTGCGTCGTAAAGACCAGCAGGATGCCTCCGAATCCGTAGATGCTGGGGATCTGGATGGAGGGGAACAGCTTCTGCAGAAAGACCGTGAACGCGCCGTTGCGGCCCATCAGCAGGATCCATGCGTAGGCGCCGACGAAAGGCGCGGACATGGTCGCCAGCACGACGCACATGCGGACGGTCTTCGCCAGCTTGATCTCGTAGACGGAGTAGAGGTACCCCATCGTGACGCCGACGATGAGCGAGACGATGGTGGCCGCCGTGGAGACCTTAAAGCTGTTCGCGATGGTCATCGTGTAGTATTTCTTCGTGAAGAACGTCTGGAAATACTTCAGCGTAAAGTTCTCGCCGTCGTAGAACGCCATGCGGAACAGATTCCCCATGGGGAAGATCAGAAAGACCAGATACAGGAGCAGCAGGCCTATGGTTATGGCGAACCATATGTCCATTTTGAATTTTTTCTTCGTCATGGGACCTCTCCTTACGCTCTCAGATAGTTCCTGTCGCCGTCGACCGTAAAGATGTTGATCTTCCGTTCGTTGAGGGTCAGCCAGACGGATTCGCCCATCCGGTAGTTGTCCGCCAGCGTGGACTCCTGGATGACCAGGACTTCCTCGCCGTTGTCGAGTTTGACCATGTAGTGCGTATCCATGCCCAGGTAGATCGTATCGGTGACGACGCCGTGGATGCCCTCCTGATTCTCCGCGGAGATGAGGAACTCCTCCGGACGCACGGCGACCTTCACGTCGCCGTCCGGAATGTCCGCCCAGAATTCATGGCGGAAGCGGCTTCCTTCCAGAAGCAGCGTGCCCTGCTCCATGCGTCCGGGCAGCGTGTTGCTGCGGCCGATGAAGTTGGAGACGAACAGGTTCGCGGGTCTCTGGTAGATCTCTTTGGGCGCGCCGATATGCTGGATCACACCGTGGTCCATGACTGCGATCGTGTCGGAGATGCTCATGGCTTCTTCCTGGTCGTGGGTGACGTAGACCGTGGTGATGCCCAGTTCGCGCTGGATGTTGCGGATGGCCTGGCGCATCTCCAGACGGAGCTTGGCGTCCAGGTTGGAAAGCGGTTCGTCCATCAGCAGGACGTCGGGCTTGACCGCGAGAGCTCTCGCCAGAGCCACGCGCTGCTGCTGGCCGCCGGAAAGGTTCTGGGGCAGGCGTTCGGCGTATTCGTCGATCTTCATCATCTTGAGGAAGCGGTCCGTCTCTTCCGCGACTGTTTTCTTATCCAGCTTGCGGTTGTTCAGGCCGAACGCGACGTTCTTGCGCACGGTCAGATGGGGAAAGACCGCGTAATTCTGGAACACCATGCCGATATTCCGCTTCGCGGGGTCCTTGTCGTTGATCCGCTCGTCATTGAAATAGAAATCTCCGCCTTCGATCGTATTGAAGCCGGCGATCATGCGCAGCAGCGTCGTTTTTCCGCAGCCGGAGGGCCCCAGCAGCGTAAACAGTTCGCCGTCCTTGATCTCCAGGTTCAACCCTTCGATGACCGTGGTGTCGCCATACTTCTTCAGTGCGTTCTTGATGGTAATCGTGCTCATAATAATCCCTGCGGCAATAAAAAACCTTTGTAATAGATGACTTTGGCTGCATGAGATATGCAGCCAAAGTCAATTCGTTCAGATCGTAAAGATCCGGATAATTCAGACTAGAATCCGATCGTGGTCTGGATGTCCTTGCAGCGTTCGATCAGTTCAGGATTGTGTTCGTTGATGTAATCCTGATCCAGTTCGACGGTGTAAACGTCGGAAACGGAAGCGAAGTAGTCGGGATAGTCGACGTCATCGCGGACGGGACGCAGGCAGAGATCCTTGCACAGGATGTTCTGGACTTCCTGGCTCAGGCACAGGTCGACGAACTTCTTCGCGTTCTCGAGGTGCTTGCAGTCCTTGAAGATGCCCAGCGTGGTCGGGGTAAAGACAGTGCCTTCTTCCATGTAGACGATGGTGACGTTCGCGCCCTGGCTGACAAGGCGTACGGAAGCTTCTTCGTAGGTCAGAGCAACCGTGTTCTCACCGTCGACGACGGACTTGTAAGCAGCGGAGGAACCGGAGGCCATCTTGCCGTCCATGTTCTCATACAGCTTGGTCATGAAGTCCCAGCCCTGTTCGTTGTTGACGTCCAGGCCGCCGAAGTCGGTCAGGATGGTCTGAACGTGCATGATGGCGCTGGAGGATGCGGTGGGATCCGGCATCGCGATCTTGCCCTTCAGTTCGGGCTGGAGCAGATCCTCGTAACCCTTGATCTCGATATCGCCGATCAGATCGTTGTTATAGAGCAGGGTCGGGCAGTCCAGATAGTAATAGGTGATCCAACCGGTGTTGTTGCGGAACTCGGGGATCAGGTTGGCATCCTCGGAGCTCACGTACGGCTGGAACAGGTGGGAATAGGCGTTGAAGTTGGATTCGCCGCCGCCCAGGAACAGGTCGCCGTAGGGGTCAGCCTTCTCGGAATCGGCACGGGCGAGCATTTCGCCGGTACCGGCGGAGATGACTTCGACTTCTACGCCGTACTTTTCCTCGTACAGGGGGATGATGACATCCAGCTGTTCGTCAGAAGCTGCGGTGTAAACGACCAGCTTTGCTTCTTCTTCGGTGGTTTCGGGTTCAGCTGCGGGCTCTTCGCTGGGTTCGTTGCTGCTCGTGCAGGCAGCCAGAGAGAACACCATCATCATGGCCAGCAGGATCGCCAGAATGCGCTTCATAGTTGTTTCCTCCTTAATCAATGACCATTCTCCGGAGTCGTCCGGAGTCAGTTTGTTAAAATAATTATAGAAAAAGCAGAAAACAAGCCGTAGGGAATTTTATTGCTTTTTGGCGAAAAATCTATCCTCTTTCACCAGCCGCTGGAAATCCTTCGGCGTGCAGCCCACATAACGGGTAAAGACGACGCGGAAGTATTTATACTCCGAAAAACCGCACAGCAGGGCGATCTCCGAAAGCGTATGATCCGTGCTGCGCATCATCTCCATCGCCTGGCTGATCCGGTAAAGCGACAGGTACTCCGAAAAATTGGCTTTCACCTCGTCTTTGAACCGCCGCAGGATGAAATTCTCGCTGTAATGCAGATTCTTCGCGATAATGCCCAGCGTGATCTTCTCCGCGTAATGTTCGTGGATATAGTCCAGCATCTGGCTGACGATGGGGCCGAACTGGCGCTCTTTCTCACCGGAGATCAACTCGTTGTTGATGAACTCCCGGCAGGACGTCTGGTAATCCTCCAGCAGGTTCTGCTTATGCAGCTCCTGCTTTGCTTTTTCCACCGCCTCGAGCAGCTTGCCGGTATCGACAGGCTTCAGCAGATAGGCCGTAACCCCGTATTCGATCGCCTTCTGGGCATACTCGAAATCCGAATAACCGCTGATGATGATGGGAACGTATTTATATTCCACCATCGTTTCTTCTATGATCTCGAGCCCGGAACGGATCGGCATGCAGATGTCCGTGATCACGATATCCGGGCGGAAAGACCGTATCATCTCCAGCCCTTCCGCGCCGTTCCCCGCCTCCCGGACCTCGGTGATGCCATGCGCCTTCCAGTCCGCGAAGCAAGCCAGTCCTTTCCGGATCATGACTTCGTCTTCGATGATCAGCATTTTATATCCCATCGCGATCCACCTTCTTCTTCAGGGTCAGTTCCACGGTAAGCCCCTTGCCGTACTCGCTGTCCAGTTTTACGGAACTGTCTTCTCCATACTGCAGCTTCAGGTTGCGGGCGACAAGGCCGATGCCGAAATGACCCTCCGCGAACTGCCCTTCCTCCAGCAGCCGCCGCTGCAGCGCCAGTTCCTCTTCTTTCATGCCGACGCCGTCGTCCCGGATCCGGATGTGCAGCGCGTCCCCTTCCAGCCACGTCCTGACCGACAGTTCCAGGCTGTCCCGGTCCGCGAAGCCGTATTTCAGGCTGTTTTCCAGCAAGGGCTGCACGAACAGGGGCGGAAGGAGGTACGGCCGCGTGTCGTCCGCGATATCGAACTGATAGGAAAAGCGGTTGCCGTAGCGGAAGCGCATAATATCCAGATACTCCCGGATATGTTCCATATCTTCTTCCAACGTGATGTAGTCGTTGTGCTCCACGGAGTACCGCAGCAGGCTCGTGAGTTTCAGCAGCATATCGCTCGCCTTTTCGTTGTCGTTCATCAGGATGGCAAAGCGGATGCTCTCCAGCGTATTGTAAATGAAATGCGGATGGAACTGGGCTTTGATCTGCGCCTTCGCGAGGTCGTTGCGGCTGCGCTCCAGAGCGAGGCTCTTCTGGTTAAGATCCTGCACCCGGTCCAGCATGCGGTTGATGCTGCCGGCGATATCGCTGAATTCGTCGTCCGAATCCACGGACAGGCGCTGATCGGTATCCTCCCGCACAGAGGAAAGTTCCGCGTGCAGCTTCTCCAGCGACTTCGCGCTGTCCAGCGCCAGCTCTTTCCCGAAACGGTTCGACTGGAAAGCGATGATGCCCAGCATGACGAGCAGCGCCGCAAAATACGGAACGAGATAACCTTTCCAGTTGCTGCGCTTTACGAGCACGGAAACGTCAGCGGACATCTGCCGCAGCGGTTCCGTCCGGATCAGATACGACGACCCCTCCGCCGCGAAAGAGCCGTCTTGCTCCAGCGAAAAACGGTGACGGCCATCCAGGAGAGACGGGTTGGTCGCCATGGCGGCCAGGCCGCTCCGGTCCGCGAGGACCACCTCGTAGCCCACCTGGCGGAATGCCAGTTCCAGCTCGCCTTCGTCCAGGAGGATAAAGGCCTGGCCTGCGGCATTCCCCGCATCGTCGAACACCACGGCGTTCAGGATCCAGTTCGCGTTGCCCAGAAAAGAGTAAAAACGGCTGAGGATGGAATGATCTTCCGGCCGGAGACTGAACAGCAGTTCCCGGTAATATTCGGGATGCAGGACCGTCAGGTCGCTTCTGCCGCTGTAATAGACCTGCCGTCCGGACGCGTCCATCAGCAGAAGCTCCGCCCGGACCGGCGCATCCAGGCATTGCAGGCGGAACGAAGAGGTCATGAGCCGGTCGCTGATCGTTCCGTCGTAAAACGACAGCATATCCTCCTGCGCGTTTTCATCGGACAAATATCCGGAAAAGCAGGCATAGATCTCGTCCGCCTTTGCCTTTGCTGTTTCCACGCTCGTCTTCAGGTTATACCGGGCAAACCCTTCGCTGTACGCGAGCAGCACGACGGCAAAAAGCGCAAAGCAGATGAGGATGGGCAACATCGTGCTTTTCAGAAACTGTTTCTGCAGTTTTTCCTGATATCTTCCGTTCACGGGAACAGCGCCTTTCAACTGTGCAGAATCTTACCTGATGTGAAAGGATTTTTTCCATTGACAGCGAAAATCCTGTCTATAGTATACTATAAAAAATGAGACTGGAGGTATCGTTATGCCCTGGATCAACGAGATGTTCCATACGCAAAAGCCCATCATCGCCATGCTTCACCTGGACGCCCTGCCGGGGGATCCGGCCTATCGCCGGGACTCTTCCATGGCGCAGGTCGTCGAGCACGCCCGCAGGGATCTGCACGCGCTGCAGGACGGCGGTGTCGACGGCGTTCTGATCTCGAATGAATTCAGCCTTCCCTATCAGCGGACGATGGATTACGTGACCCCGGCAGCGATGGCGCGGGTCATCGGAGAGATCCGCAGCGAGATCCGCGTGCCCTTCGGCGTCGACGCGATCTCCGACGGGCTGGCCTGCATCGAGCTGGCGGCAGCCGTGGACGCGGATTTCGTCCGCGGTACGTTCTGCGGCGTCTACGTCGGCGACGGCGGCTGGTACAACAACGACTTCTCGAAACTGCTGAGAAGAAAGGCCGCGCTGGGCCTGGACGACCTGAGGATGTTCTATTTCCTGAACCCCGAATCGGACCGCAATCTGGACACCCGCGCGCTGCCCGACATCGCGAAGTCCCTGAGCTTCAAGGCCGGCGCAGACGCATTCTGCATCTCCGCAAACGCCGCGGGAGAAGACGTGAACGCCCAGTTGATGGCCAGCGTGCGCGAGGCGGTCAAATCCGACGTCGCCGTCGTCTGCAACACCGGCTGCCGGATCGATACCATCAAGGCCAAGCTGCAGAGCGCGGACGCCGCCGTCGTGGGAACGACCTTCAAGGAGAACGGCGATTTCCGCGCCCACGTGGATCAGGCGCGGGTCGCGGCGTTCATGGAAGTCGTCCGGGAATACCGGACGACCCTGTAATGGCGGAGGATCGTTCTATGGGAAACAGAAAACTGCTCGCCATGGACCTGGACGGGACCATCCTGGATTCCTCCGGACAGCTGCATGAAGCGAGCATGCGCGTGCTGGCCGCGCTGCGCAAAGCAGGCCACGTCGTAAGCTACGCGACCGGCCGCAGGGAATACGATATGGTGAATTTCCTGTATCTCTACGACCACGCGGATTACGTCGTCATGAACACGGGGAGCATCGTCGAGCACGAACCCTCGAAGGAGCGCATCTTCGAGCAATACGTGGACCCGCAGACGACGCGGCAGCTCATCGACGCCTGCAACGAAAACGGCTGGCAGCTCTACGTGATCATTGCGGAAGGGTTCTGCCTGAACATCATGACGGAGGGAGTGGCGGAATACGTGGGCCGCACCGGCGTGCAGCCCATCCTGTACACGTCCGCGGACGACTTCGACCTGGACCGCATCGAAGGCTTCATGACCGCCCGGGACAGCGACGCGATCCTGGCGTATATCCGCAGCCACGATCTGCCTTTGGACTATTTCAATTCCGAGCCGGGCTGCTACGACGTGATCCCCAGAGGGGTGAGCAAGTGGAACGGCATCTGCCGGCTGGCGGAGCACCTGGGCATTGCCGGGGAAGACATCGTGACCATGGGCAACTGGCTGAACGACATGGAGATGGTCGTGAACGCAGGCGTAGGCGTCGCCGTCGCGGACGCCGCGCCGGAGCTGAAGGAAGCGGCGGATTACGTCACGGAAAGGACCTGCGACGAAGATCCCCTGCTGGACGTCGGCAGAGATCTATTTCACCTAAATATACAAGAATTGAAAGACAGGTAAGACTATGCTCAAATTCAACGAAGAACAACAGCGCAGCAGCATTCAGAACGCACTGGCCCTGCGGCCCCGCATCGAAGAGGTCGTGGACGAGATCTCCCGGAAGGGATTCCGGAACCTCTATTTTCTCGGCATCGGCGGCACCTGGGCATCCTCGATGCAGGCGAAGACGCACATGAAGGAGCGCTCTTCTCTCTGGGTCAACGACCTTCTCTCCTCGGAATACAACACGACGGGGGACCGCTGCGTGGGCGAGGGAAGCGTTATCATCTTCTCCTCTGTCACGGGGACGACTGTGGAAGTTGTGGAATCCGTGCGCAGGGCGAAGGAAGCCGGCGCGACGATCTTCGGCTTCGTGGATACGGCGGGAACGCCGCTCGCGGAACTGTGCGACTATTGGATCCAGTATCCGGCGAACGAACAGCTGAAGTTCCTGATCGTGGCAGACCGTTTCCTGTACGATAACGGGGAGTTCGACGATTACGACCGCTGCTACGCGGAGATGGACGCGCATCTGGCGGACGCGCTGATCGAGACGGAAAAACTGGCCGACGATTTCGGCCGGGAATTTGCGGAAAAGCACCACGACGATCCGATGCACTATTTCATCGGCTGCGGCATCCAGTACGGCCACACCTATTCCTACGCCATGTGCTTCTGGGAAGAGCAGCACTGGAGACGGTCGAAATCCATCCACGCCGGCGAATTTTTCCACGGCACGCTGGAGATCATAGACCGGGATACGCCGGTGACCCTGTTCCTGGGCGAGGATTCCCAGAGACCGCTGGCGGAGCGGGTCAAGCGCTTCCTGCCCCAGGTCTGCGCCAACTATACCTGCATCGACACGAAGGATTATCCGCTGACCGGCATCAGCCCGGAATTCCGCGGCAGCATCTGCCACATCGTCTTGCGCACGGTCACGACGCGCATCGACGCCCATATGGAACGCATCAACTGCCATCCGCTGCAGATCCGCCGCTACTACAGACAGTGGGATTATTAGAAGAAAAATGAAGTTTGCGTCTTTTACCTGCGGTTACCAGCGGCGCACGCTGGAGCTGGCCTTTTCCGACGCGAAAGAGTTCGGATACGACGGGATCGAGATCTGGGGCTGCCGGCCCCACGCCTACGCGTACGATCTGAACCCGGAGCGGATCGCGGCGATCCGCAGGCTTTCAGACCGGTACGGGATCCCGGTGATCGGATTCACGCCGAAGGTCAACAGTTATCCCTTCAACCTGATGACAGGAGAACGGGATATGTGGGAGGACAGCGTCGCCTATATCGAGCGGGCGATCGACGCTTCCGCCGCGCTGGACGCCGGATTTACCCTGATCGCTTTGGGGCATGCGGGGGATATGGCGTCTCCTGCGCAGATCCGGGAGCGCGTCCGGGAGAGCCTGACCGTGCTGGGAGAATACGCCCGGAAGAAAAAGAATCTGCTGATCGTCGAACCGCTCAGCTGGCGGGAATCCAACACGATCAACACCGCCCGGCAGCTGGCAGAAGCGCTGCAGGAAGCCGGCAGTCCTGCCGTCGCGGGCATGTGCGACACCGTCGTCCCCTTCGTGCAGAAACGCCAGGGGATCGCGGACGAGACGCTGGACACCTATTTCGACCTGCTGGGACCCAAACTTGCCCACGTCCACATGACGGACAGCGACGGCGTCTCGGAGGACCACGTCGTGCCCGGGGAAGGCTGCGCGCCGCTGCAGGACATGCTGCGCACGCTGAAAACCCGCGGATATGACGGATGGATCACCCTGGAACTGGTGACGAAATACATCGCCCAGCCCTCCCTTTACGCGGAAAAGGCGATCCGGCACATGAGGGAGCTGGAAAAAGACATTTAATCTGACGAAGCAAGGCAAAAAAGATCCCGGAGCGGCTGCTCCGGGATCTTTTCTTTTTCTTTATCCGAACACCTTCAGCGCGTTGCTGAAGTCGGCGATCAGGTCGTCCGGGTCTTCCAGGCCGACGGACAGGCGGATCATGCCGGGCGTGATGCCGATCTTGCGCCGTTCCGCGTCGGGCATGGAGAAGTGGGACGACGTCACCGGGTGGCTCATGGTCGTGCGCAGACCGCCCAGCGTCGGGGCGTAGCGCGTGAACCGCAGCGCCTTCATGAACGCGTCGATCTTCTCGATATCTTCGGGCAGAACGAAGCTCATCATGGGCGTGGAGCCGTTCTCGCCGAACAGCTTGTCCGCCAGTTCCTTCTGCGCGCCGGTCGCCAGGGACGGATGGTTGACCGCGGAGATCCGCGGGTCAGCCGCGAAGAACGCCGCCAGTTTTTCCGCCGTCTTGATCTGCCGCGGGATGCGCAGTTCCGCTGTCCGCAGGCCCCGTAAGATGAGCCAGGAGCTGAAGGCGTCGCCGGGCGTGCCGATCAGCATGGAATACGGACGGATCCTGTCGACCAGCTCGGCCGTCGTGGTCATGGAGCCGCCCATGGCGTCCGCGTGGCCGTTCAGGAATTTCGTAAGGGAGTTGATGACGATGTCGGCGCCGAAGTCCATGGGACGGATCGCGAAGGGCGACGTGAACGTGTTATCCACCATCAGCCACGCGCCGTTCTTGTGAGCGAGCCCGGCCAGCGCGGGGATATCCGCGATCTTGACCGTCGGGTTGCTGACGACTTCGCTGTAGATCATCTTCGTCTCGGGCCGGATGGCCGCGCGCACCGCGTCCATGTCCAGATAGTCGACGAAGTCGGTCTCGACGCCCATCTTGCTTAAGATATCGCGCAGCGTGGAGAAGGTCTCGCCGTAGATGTTCGCGTTGCAGAGCACCCGGTCGCCGGGCTGCAGCAGTGTGATCAGGGGCACCGTGATCGCGCCCATGCCGGAGGCGAAGATCAGGCTCGCTTCGCCGCCTTCCAGGTAGCTGATGGCCTCGGCCAGCGCCGCCCGGTTCGGGTTGCGGGTGCGGCTGTAGGTCCAGCCCTTCTCGGCGGTCACTTCCGCCAGTTCGGACAGGCTGTTCATCGTGAACGCCGTGGTCTCGAAGATGGGCAGGGTCTCGGGCTTCTTCAGGTCCATGCCCTTGACGTGCTCGCCTGCGTACAGAATTTCGCTTGCTCTCTTGAAGTCGCTCATGGGTCCCTCCTAAAAATCATCGACGGCGGAGAACGTCGCGGTGCCGCTGTACGGCTCGCTGTCCGCCTCGATCAGAAGCGCGTAATAGCCGGCGTTCATGGCGACGCCGCTGCTGGCGTTGTTCGCTACGGTAAAGTCCATGATCCAGTTTTCGTCGTCGACGTCGGGTACCGGGAAATCGGCGGAGTCCGCATCCGGGTCGGCCTCGAAGACCATCACGTGCAGCATCTGGGAACCGTCGTCGCCGCTGGTGGCGTAATAGAGATACTGGCCTTCCTCGAACGTCAGGAAACCGACGCCGCCGGTACCTTTCGAGGCGCCATTCGCGGTGATCCGGATCTCGGTCTCCGTCGAATCCATGACGAAGACGGGTTCTTTCGGCTCTTCTTCTTTCTTGCATCCGCTGAAGACCAGCGCGAGGGCCAGCAGCAGGATCAGGGTAACAGTCAGTTTTTTCATTTATACTCCTTTCGATATCAATCGCTCCACGATGGGGAAATCCGCTGCAGCCCAGTCCAGCGAAGGCATGTCCGCGGGCGGCAGCCAGCAGTGATCCACGTGCTCTTTGCGGGTGAAATGCGGATCCGCCACGTGGCACAGATAGGTGTCCATCGTGAGTTCGAACTCGGGATAGAGATGGTGGACCGTGGCGAAATAGTCTTCGTCGCGGATGACCACGTCGAAGTCCATCTCTTCGCGCAGCTCGCGCATCAGGGCCTGGGGACCGGTCTCCCCCGCTTCGATCTTGCCGCCGGGAAATTCCCACTTCAAGTCCGTCGAAGGGAATTTCCCTTTCGGCCGCTGCATGCAGAGGATCTTTCCGTCGTGCTCGATGATCGCGCCGACAACGTGATAATGCTTCATTTTAATACTTCGCTCCGTACAGGTCCGCAGCCTGCTTCGTCAGCACGATGCCGAAATCGCCGAAGCTGTAGAACAGGTTGTCGCCTTCCGTCTTCGGGTCAGCCTCGCCCCGGACTTCGCCTGCCAGCACCTTGCCGAACGCCTCCTCGATCTCCTTCAGCGCGCTGCCCTCCCAGACCGGATTGTTGTGGGAGCAGAACAGCGTGTAGTCCGCGAACTGTGCCGCCAGCTTAATGACGGTGGAATAGTAGACAGGCACCATCTCGGGACCCTCGATGTAAGCGTACATCGGCGCGGGATAGATCGTGTCGCCGGTGAACAGCAGCTTGTTTTCGTCGTCCGCCAGCATGATGGAATCCTTCGTGTGGCCGGGCGTGGAGATCACGCGCAGTTTGCGTCCGCCCAGGTCGAACACGTGACCCTCCTCGATGGGCACGACCTTGCAGGGCTTCGTGTGCCACGTCTTAAGATCGAACCATGGCTCGCCGTCGAACCACAGCGCCTCGGGCGCGCGGTTTTCGGCGTCCGGCTGGAACACGTCCCCGCTCTCGAGCTTCTTCACATAGTCGGGCAGATCGAGCAGATGCGTCTCGGGGAAGCGCCAGTCGTCGCCCACGTGATCGAAGTGTGAGTGGGAATTGACCAGGATGACGGGCTTGTCCGTCAGGAATTCGACGAGGGCTTTGATATTGCCAAGGCCCATGCCGGAGTCCAGCAGCAGCGCGGACGTCTCTCCCTCGATCAGGTAGCTGATGACTTCCTGGAAATGATGCGGTTCGTAGATCGCCGTAACGCCGGGCGCCACCCGGTACGGTTCGAACCAGCTGCTTTCGCAGGGGATCTTTTTCAATTCTTTAAATGTAGTCAGTTTACTCATGTTCCTATTGTATCACGCGCGGGCAAGAATGACACATTGTACCTGTCCCCATGTGTTATCTTGACAAGATTCTGGAATTCTGGAATTATAGAACCATGGAGGTGATTCCATGGTTCTTTCGGATTCCGCCAAAGCGATCTTCGATTCCATGCACGAAGGCATCAATATTATCGACACGAACGGCGTGATCGTGTTCGCCAACGCGGCCTACCGCAATTTCGTCGCGTCGGAGAACGGCATCGACCCGGACAAGATCGAAGGCCGTAAACTGCGCGATCTGCGCCCCGGCGCCCAGCTGCCCTCCGTCATGAAGAGCGGTCAGCCCGTGCTGCAGCAGGAGCGCAAGGAAGGCGACACGTCCTACTTCGTCAACATGTACCCCATCCTCGAGTACGGCAAGACCATCGGGGCGATCTCCGTGGTCACGTTCATGGACGAGGCGTCGTCTTTCCGCAAGAAGATCGACGAGGTGGAGCGCCGCAACCGGCAGATCCTGCACCAGGTGAACACGAGCAACACCGTGACGGTCAGCTTCGACCTGATCGTGGCGCGCGCCCGCAAATCCCAGGCCTGCAAGGAATTCGCGAAAAAGATCGCCTCCGTGAAGGCCCCGGTGCTGCTGATGTGCGAATCCGGCACGGGCAAAGGCGTGTACGCCCGGGCGATCCACAACGCCAGCGACCGCAGCAAAGAGCCCTTCGCCTCCGTCAACTGCGCGCTGTTCGACCCCGTCGCGCTGGAGACGAAACTGTTCGGTTACCAGAGCGCCTCTTCCCGGACCCAGGTCCGGACCGGCCAGATCGGCCTGTTCGAAGCCGTGGACGGCGGCACGCTGTTCCTGGACGAGATCTCCGAACTCAACCTGGACATGCAGAGCAAGATCCTGAAGGTGATCCAGGACGGCACGATACGCCCCGTCGGCGGCATCAAGGAGATTCCCGTAAACGTGCGCATCATCGCGGCCAGCAACGTGGACCTGACGGAAGACGTGGTGGCAGGCCGCTTCTCCAGCGAGCTGTTCTACGCGATCAACAGCTTCGCGATCAAGATCCCGCCTCTGCGGGAGCGCATGGAGGACGTGCCCCTGCTCGTGCAGCAGATCCTGGACGACCTGTCCATCACGCTCAAGCGCCGGCTGACGATCACGGACGACGCGCTGGACCGCCTGATGGCCCACAGCTGGCCCGGCAACGTGCGCGAACTGCGATCCGTGCTCGAGTTCTCCGCCTACACGTGCAGCGACGACCGGATCACCGCGGTCAACCTGCCGGAGAACGTCGGCAAAGGCTCCGCCCGCGACACCATGCCTCTATATGATAAGGTAAAAGAGTTCGAAAAGATGGAGATCCTGCGCACGCTGGAGTACTACGGAAACGACCTGAAAGGCAAGAAAGCGGCCGCCCGGGAGCTGGGCATTTCCCTCGCCAGCCTGTATGCAAAGCTGAAATAACCGGGAATTCCAGAAAACTGGAATCCTGTTCCAAGAGTTTGGAAACCGCTAAAACCATTAAAACACAACGATTACGAGTCATCATGAATTCTGAGATTCTAAAATCTCAGAATTCTTTTTGATTGAAACGCCCTTGTGCGCCTTCTATGATAAAAATGTAACAATCACCACACCAACACCTTAGGAGGTCACATGTTAGCAGTATTAGGTTTCATCACCGTCATCCTCATGCTGGTGCTGATCATGACCAAGAAGGCGTCCCCGCTGGTCGCCCTCATCGCGGTCCCCATCGTCACCGGCATCATCGCCTGCGGATTCTTTGTCACTGACCCCGAGAACGCTCCCGGCGTCATCGATTTCATGGCAAACTTCAAGTCCCTGGGCGGCATGATCACCGGCGCCAAGGGTATCGGCTCCGTAGCCGCCACCGGCGTCATGTTCATCTTCTCCATCCTGTTCTTCGGTATCCTGACCGACGCAGGCACGTTCCGCCCCATCATCGCCAAGATCATCAAGGCCGTGGGCACCGATCCCGTTAAGATCTGCCTGGGCACCGCCATCCTGGCAGCCATCGTTCACCTCGACGGCTCCGGCGCGGTCACGTTCCTGATCTGCGTACCGCCCCTCGTACCCCTGTACGACGCCGTCGGTATGAAGCGCACCACCCTCGCGACCCTCGTCGCCCTGTCCGCAGGCGTCATGAACGTTCTGCCCTGGGGCGGCCCCACCGTCCGCGCAGCCACAGCTCTGAGCGAAGCGAGCGCCGTCGAATTCTTCATGCCCGACCTGCCCGCCGTCATCGCAGGCATCATCTGCGTGCTGGCAGTCGCCGTTCTGCTGGGCAGAGGCGAAAAGAAGCGCATCCTCGCCGAAGGCGGCGGAAACGTCTCCGAGATCGTCTACACCCCCGCAGCCCTCACCCCGGAAGAAGAAGCGCTGCAGCGCCCGAAGCTGTTCGGCTTCAACATCTTCCTGATCATCGCAGCCATCGCGGCCCTGCTGAAGTCCGGCTTCGCACCCGCCGTCGTCTTCATGGTCTTCTACGTGATCGCGACCCTCGTCAACTACCCCGACGTCAAGACGTCCAAGGCCAGAGTCGACGCCCACGCCAAGTCCTGCCTGATGATGTGCTCCGTGCTGTTCGCAGCAGGCTGCTTCACCGGCATCATGAAGGGCACCGGCATGATCACCGCCATGTCCGAGACGCTGGTCTCCATCATCCCGACTTCCATGGGCAAGTTCTTCCCGCTCATCGTCGGCGTCATCGCCATGCCCGCGTCCCTGCTGTTCGACCCGGATTCCTTCTACTACGGCGTTCTGCCTGTTCTGGCAAGCACCGCGGCAGGCTTCGGCGTCGCAGCTGCTGACGTAGGCCGCGCAGCCATCCTCGGCCAGATGACCGTCGGTTTCCCGATCTCCCCGCTGACCGCATCCACGTTCCTGCTGATCGGTCTGGCCGGCGTAGACTTCGGCGAACACCAGAAGAAGACCATCCCCCTCGCATGGGCAGTCAGCTTAGTGATGCTGGTCGTCGCGCTCGTCACCGGCGGCGTCCACCTGTAATCAGCGCGTGATCCTGTAAGAAACGAAAGGAAATAAACATATATGAGAACGATTCGTATCGGTTCCGGCGCCGGCTATGCGGGCGACAGACTGGAACCCTCCCTGGAACTCATCGAAAAGGGAAACCTCGACTATATCAGCTACGAGTGCCTCGCGGAGCGCACCATCGCCATCGGCCAGGAAGCCAAGCTGAAGGACCCGAAGAAGGGTTACAACGGCCTGCTGGAATACCGCATGGAAAAGGCCCTGCCCCTGTGCTGGGAGCATAAGGTCAAGCTCATCACGAACATGGGCTCCGCCAACCCCGAAGCCGCTGCCGAAAAGTGCGTCGAGATCGCAAAGAAGCACGGCCTGACCGGCATGAAGATCGCCTGCGTCACCGGCGACGACATCCTGCCCATCATCGACAAGTACGACGAAGTCGAAGTCTGGGAGAACCACAAGCCTCTCAGAGAACTGGACGGCAAAGTCGTTTCCGCCAACGCCTATCTGGGCGTCGAAGGCATCATCAAGGCCCTGCAGGCAGGCGCCGACGTGGTCATCACCGGCCGCGTAGCGGACCCCGCCATCTTCATGGCTCCCGCCATCTTCGAATTCGGCTGGGACATGGAAGACTGGGATAAGCTGGGCAAAGGCACCGCCATGGGCCACCTGCTGGAATGCGGCGGCCAGGCGACCGGCGGCTACTACATGGAGCCGGGCAAGAAGGACGTTCCCGATCCCGCGCATCTGGGCTTCCCCATCGCAGAGATCTCCGAGGACGGTTCCCTGGTCATCACCAAGGTCGAAGGTTCCGGCGGCATGGTCACGAGAGACACGCTGAAGGAACAGATCTGCTACGAGATCCACGATCCTGAAAACTACATCACTCCGGACGTCGTCGCGGACTTCAAGCACATCCAGTTCACCCAGGAGGGCAAGGACAGAGTGCGCGTCTCCGGCGTCACCGGCAAGGCCAAGACCAGCACGTTCAAGTGCTCCATCGGCTACAAGGACTGCTTCATCGGCGACGGCGAGATCTCCTACGGCGGCCCCGGCTGCCTCGAGAGAGCGAAGCTGGCCCTGGAGATCATCAAGGGCAGACTCGAACTGGTCGCTCCCGGCGCGTTCGACGAGATGAAGTACGACATCATCGGCTGCAACTCCCTGTACTGGAATCCGGACAACCAGCTGCCCAGCGAACCCTCTGAAGTACGCGTCAGAGTGGCCGGCAGAGCCAAGACCAAGGCTGTCGCAGACCTGGTTCCCAACGAAGTGGAAGCGCTGTACACCAACGGCCCCGCAGGCGGCTGCGGCGCGGTCAAGCGCACCCGCGACATCGTCTCCGTTGCATCCATCCTGATCAACAGAAACGACGTCAAGCCCGAGATCGCAGTTTACACCGTCTAGGAAAGGAGGACGCAGAACAATGAAACTTTATGAGATCGCACATTCCCGCACCGGCGATAAGGGAAACATCTCCAACCTGTCCCTCATTCCCTACGATGAGAAGGACTACGAAATGCTCAGAGAAAAGGTGACCGCCGAAAAGGTGAAGGAACACTTCAAGGGCATGGTGAAGGGCGAAGTCGTCCGCTACGAACTGCCCGAGGTCTGCTGCCTGAACTACGTGATGCAGGCTGCCCTGGGCGGCGGCGTGACCCGCTCGCTGTCCGTCGACATGCACGGCAAAGGATTCTCTTCCTACCTGCTCGACATGGAGATCTAAGGAGTAAAGATAGATAGCAGTCACGGGGGCGGAGGCGTGCAAGGTCCCAAAACCTTACACGCCCCCGTCCCCGTGATTTTTTGCTGTTTGACACCGCTCCCCGCGGGGGATACACTTATTTTGTAAGCAGTTGTTTTTCTTAACAGAAAGGTGGATCACGATGGAAAGAAGCGATAAGCGCTACGGGACCTACGTACGGATCCTGGAAAGCGAACTCGTCCCCGCCATGGGGTGTACGGAGCCGATCGCAGTGGCATTCTGCGCGGCTAAAGCAAGAGAAGCTCTGGGGATGATGCCGGAGAAAGTGGACGTAAAAGTCAGCGGAAACATCATCAAAAACGTAAAGAGCGTCGTCGTACCCAACACCGGCGGACTGGCCGGCATGGAGGTCGCGGCGGCAGCGGGCATCGCGTTCGGAAAAGCGGAAAAAGAGCTGGAGTGCATCGCCGAAGCGACCGAAGAAGATAAGGAAAGGATGCGCCAGCTGCTCGAGGATGCAGCGTTCACCGTCGCGCCGACCTACGGCACGGAGGTGCTCGAGATCATCATCAAGTTGGAAGCACAGGGGCACACGTCCATGGCGCGGATCGTCAAGCGCCACGCCAACGTCGTCTGCGTCGAAAAGGACGGCAAAGTGCTGTTCGAAAAGAACGGTGACGACGACCAGGCCGACGACGGCAAGCCGGACAAGAGCCTCTTGAACATAAAAGACATCTACGATTTCGCGAAGACCTGCGACATCAAGGACGTTCAGGGTCCCATCCTGCGCCAGGCGGCCTGCAATACGGCCATCTCCGCGGAAGGTCTGAACGGAAACTGGGGCGCCAGCGTAGGCAAGAGCGTTCTGGAATTCAAAGGCGACAGCCTGCGCAACCGCGCGATCGCCGCGGCGGCCGCCGGGTCCGACGCCCGCATGAGCGGCTGCGAGCTGCCGGTGGTCATCGTGTCCGGTTCCGGCAACCAGGGCATCACGGCGTCCATGCCGGTCATCACCTACGCGAAGGCGCTGGGCAAGAGCGAAGAGGAAATGATCCGCGCGATGGTCATGAGCGACCTGACCGCGCTGCACCAGAAGGCGGGCATCGGTCCCCTTTCCGCGTTCTGCGGCGCCATGTGCGCGGCATCCGGCGCGGGCGCGGGCATCGCGTTCCTGCAGGGAGCCAGCGAGGAGGAGATCGAGAAGGTCATCATCACCTCTCTCGGACAGATCTCCGGCATGATCTGCGACGGCGCGAAAGCATCGTGCGCAGCGAAGATCGCCGCTGCCGTCGACTGCAGCATCCTGTCTTTCGAGATGCTCGGCAAAGGCCGCAGATTGAAGGGCGGCGACGGCATCTTAAACGACGACGTCGAGAAGTGCATCGACAACGTCGGCCGCCTCGGCCGCATCGGCATGGCGGAGACGGACCACGTCATCCAGACCATCATGACAGAGTAGTCTGCCGCACCCACTCTTTCGTATATTCGATAAACCGTTTCGTGGACAGGGAGATCGCCTCCCTGTCCTTTATACATACCGCGATCTCGCGGGTAAAGTTCCCTTCCGGATCGCAGGCGGCCAGCGGATAGGCGCAGTCCTCGAGCATCAGCTCCGGCATGACCGCAACGCCAAGCCCTGCGGACACCATGGCCAGGATCGTCTCGTCCCCCTGCACCGTATAGACCTGCGCGGGACGCGCGCCCAGCTTTTCCAGGATCTCCGCGACTTCGAAATCGCTGCCCTCCTCAGGCTGGATGAACGTCTCGCGCGCCAGGGCTTTCGCGGGGAAGACCTTCGCCCCTGCCAGGGGATGACCCTCCGGCAGGACGATCTTCCAGCGGTCCCGGCGCAGCGCTTCGCAGTCCACGTCCAGCTCCGCGGGCAGGCATAAAAAGCCGCAGTCCGCCTCGCCGTTCATCACCATCTGCTCCGTCTGGCGGTCGTCGTCCGTCATGATCAGCCGGAATTCCACGCCGGGATGCAGGTCGCAGAAGCCCTTCAGGATCTTCGGCAGCCACTTGACCGCCACGCTGTTGAAGCTCGCGATCCGTATCGTACCGGCCTCCAGGCCGCGCAGTTCCTGCGCTTTTTCCTGCAGCCTTCTCTCCTCTTCGCACACCGCCTGCACCCGGGGCAGCAGCGCCGCGCCGTCGGCTGTGAGGGTCACGCCGCCCTTGCTGCGGATCAGCAGGTTCAGCCCCAGTTCCTTTTCCAGGGCCGCCACCGTATGGCTGACCCCGGACTGCGTGATGTTCAGTTCCTCCGCCGCCCGGGTGAAATTGCCCAGCTGGGCGGACTTCAAAAACACTTCGTATTTCGTGATGCTCATACCGGTCACCTCTTTTTTCAAGCATAGCACCGGGGCGCTCTATCCACAAGTTTTATTCATTGTTTTAATGAATATCATTCAGTTTTCACATGGGTCAAACTCTGCTATCATTATGTTGTAGATTCCGATAAAATGAACTCAGGATACAACATCGCAAAGGAGGTTATAAATAGTGAGTGTAAAAGGATTTAAGAGCCATCCCTACATCCCCAACTCGGTCCCCGAGGTCGAGCAGGAGATGCTGAAGGCGATCGGCCTGCAGTCCATCGAGGAGCTCCACGAAGAAGTTCCTCAGGAGATCGTTCTCAAGGAGAACATGAACATTCCGGAAGCGTTCGGCTCGGAATACGAGCTGAGACGCCACGTGGAAGGCCTGCTGAAGAAGAACAAGAGCTGCGCGGACGCGCTGAACTTCCTCGGAGCGGGCTGCTACCAGCATTACGTGCCCGCCCTCTGCGATGAGATCGCATCCAAGGGCGAGTTCCTGACCGCTTACGGCGGCGAATCCTACAACGACTTCGGCCGTTTCCAGGCCCTGTTCGAATTCGAGAGCCTCGTGGCCGAGATGGTGGACATGGAAGTCGTCAACGTCCCGACCATGGACTACGCGCAGGCCGCGTCCACCGCGATCCGCATGGCCTGCAGAGTGGCGGACAAGCGCGTGGCGCTGCTGCCCGAGAGCATGGACCCGGAGAAGCAGGCCATCATCCGCAACTACTGCGAACCCGACCTGGACTTCGTCGTCGTGAAGGCTGACCCGGCCACCGGCCGCATGGATCTGGCCGACCTGAAGGCCAAGCTGAACGCCGAAACAGGCGCCGTCTACTTCGAAAACCCGATGTATCTGGGCATGTTCGAGGTCAACGCCCGCGAGATCGCCGAAATGGCTCACGCGGCAGGCGCGCAGGTCGTCGTCGGCTGCGACCCGATCTCCCTCGGCGTCGTCGCCTCTCCCAGAAGCTTTGGCGCGGACATCATCTGCGGCGACGTGCAGTCCCTGGGCATCCACATGAACTTCGGCGGCGGCCAGTCCGGCTTCATGGCCACGATGGACGACCCGAAGTACGTGCTCGAGTTCCCCTCCCGCCTGTTCGGCATCTGCCAGACGTCCAAGGAAGGCGAATACGCGTTCGCGGACGTCGCCTATGACAGAACGTCCTTCGGCCATCTGAGAGACCAGGCCAAGGAATACGTCGGCACCCAGACCGCCCTGTGGGGCATCACGGCGGGCGTCTATCTGTCCACCATGGGCCCGAAAGGCATGCAGGAAGTGGGCGAGACCATCATGAGAAACGCCCAGTACGCGGCGAAGAAACTGGCGCAGATCCCCGGCGTGTCCCTGCGTTTCGCGGATCCGTTCTTCGAAGAATTCGTGCTCGACTTCTCCAAGAGCGGCAAAACCGTGGCCGAGATCAACAAGGCGCTGCTCGCGAAGAACATCTTCGGCGGCAAGGACCTGTCCAAGGAGTTCGACTGGATCGGCGAATGCGCCATGTACTGCGTCACCGAGATCCACACGAAGGAAGACATCGACAGACTCGCGGCCGAACTGGCTGCCATCCTGGAAGGAGGCGAAGCGTAATGAAAAAGATCGACAGAAGCAATCCCGTACGCACCGGATTCCACCAGGCAAAGTGGGACGAGCCTGTTATTTTCGAACTGTCCCAGAAGGGCGAACGCGGCGTGCTGGTGAACAAGGCTGAAAAAGCCGTGTGCGAAGCCACGGAAGGAACCGCGGTTCTGCCCGATTTCCTGAAGAGAAAAGAAGCGCCCGCCCTGCCTGAGATCTCCCAGCCCAGAGTGCTGCGCCACTACGCGAGACTGGCTCAGGAGACCCTCGGCGCCGACGTCAACATCGAGATCGGCCAGGGCACCTGCACCGTCAAATACAGCCCGAAGGTGAACGAACAGCTGGCGAACCTGCCCCAGATGCGCGACATGCACCCGCTGCAGGACGCAAGCACCGCCCAGGGCATCATGGAGATCATCTACAAGACGAACCAGTACTTCTGCGAGATCTCCGGCATGGACGCGTTCACGATGCAGCCCGGCGGCGGCTCCCAGGCCATCCTGGGCATGGCGTCCCTCGTGTATTCGTACTTCAAGTCCAGAGGCGAAGAGAAGCAGAGGAACGAGATCATCACGACGATCTATTCCCACCCCTCGGACGCCGCGGCGCCCCATCTGAAGGGATTCAAGATCATCTACCTGCACCCGGACAAGGACGGCTATCCCGACTTCGAGGCCTTTAAGGCGGCTGTGAACGAACACACCGCGGCTTTCTTCGTCGCGAACCCCGAAGACACCGGCGTGTACAATAAAAACGTGCTGAAGTTCACGAGCTACATGCACGAGCACGGCGGCCTGTGCGCCTACGACCAGGCGAACGCCAACGGCCTGCTGGGCGTGACCCGCGCCAGAGAAGCCGGCTTCGACACCTGCTTCTTCAACCTGCACAAGACGTTCTCCGCGCCTCACGGCTGCGGCGGACCCGCCTGCGGCGCGGTCGGCTGCGCGGACTTCCTGGAGCCCTTCCTGCCCGCGCCCATCATCCGCTTCGACGGCGAGAAGTACTATTACGATTACGAGAACGCGAAGAACCCGTACGGCATGCACAAGATCCGCGAGTTCAACGGCGCCGCGCAGGTCGTCCTGAAGACCTACGCCTGGATCCGCGCCCTCGGCGCGGAAGGCCTGTACCAGGTCGCGAAGACCGCCGTCCTGAACAACAACTACCTGTTCCAAAAACTCATGGAACTGCCGTTCGTGGACGCGCCCTATATCCCGGGCAAACAGCGCATCGAGCAGTGCCGCTACACGCTGGAAAAGCTCCTCGAGGAGACCGGCGTCGGCACGGCGGACATCCAGCGCCGCATGATGGACTTCGGCATGCATTACTGGACGAGCCATCACCCCTATTACGTACCCGAACCCATGACCCTCGAACCCACGGAGACCCCCTCCAAGGCGGATCTGGACGAGTACATCGAAACCCTGAAGTACGTCTTCAAAGAAGCGTACGATGATCCCGAATACCTGAAGGCCGCGCCTCACAGCAGCGTCTGCCACCAGCTGGACGAATCCAACATGGATGACCCCGAGCAGTGGGCGGTCACCTGGAGAGCGTACCGGAAGAAATATCAATAATGCGTAAAATTGGACTGCTGGTGAACCCCATCGCAGGGATGGGCGGAAGCGTCGGATTAAAAGGAACAGACGGACTGGCGGAGGAGGCCGCGCGGCGGGGCGCGCTTCCCCGCGCCCCGCTGCGCGCAGAGGCCGCACTGCAGGCGCTGCGGCCTCTGCGGGAGGACCTTTCGGTCCTCTGCGCGGCCGGTGCCATGGGCGAGAGCGAAGCGCTCGCGCAGGGCTTCTCCGTACAGACCGTGTATGCTCCTGAGCCTTCCACCACGTCCCGGGACACGTTCGAAGCGGCCAAGGCCATCGAAGCCGCGGGAGCGGAACTGCTGCTCTTCGCGGGCGGCGACGGCACCGCCAGGGACCTGGTCTCCGCAGGAGTCACGATCCCCTGCGTGGGCATTCCCGCCGGCGTCAAGATCCACTCCCCGGTGTACGCCGTCCGGCCCGAAGCCGCGGGCGAACTGGCCTGCCGCTTTCTGAAAGGCGAACGCAGGCGCACGAAGCAGGTCGAAGTCGTGGATATCGACGAAGCCGCCTGGCGCAACGATCAGGTCAGCACCTGCCTTTACGGCTATCTGACCGTCCCGGACGACCGCTCCCTGCTGCAGCACGGCAAGGCCGCGTCCCCTGCGTCGGAAGCAGCCCAGCACAACTCGATCGCCTCGGAGATGGCGAAGCGCCTGAAGCCCGGCTGCTACTACCTCATCGGACCCGGCACGACGACGAAGGCGCTGATGGACGGCCTGGGCCTGGAAGATACGCTTTTGGGCGTCGACCTGATCGCGGACGGAAAGCTCGTGCAGAAGGATCTGTGCGAAGCGGACATCCTGCGGCGGGTCAGGGAGAAAGAGACCTATCTCGTGCTCACCCCCACCGGCGGACAGGGTTTCCTGCTCGGGCGGGGCAACCAGCAGATCGGTCCGGCCGTCGTCAAGGCCATCGGCAAAGACCGCCTGTTCGTCCTCGCGACGAAGGAGAAGCTGTTCAACCTGCAGGGGCGTCCCCTGCTCGTGGACACGGGCGATCCCGAAGCCGACGCAGCCGTTTCCGGTTATATGAGAGCCATCGTAGGCCTCGGCGAAGAACAGATGATACGGGTCAGCGCAGACTGACCCTTTGGAAAGGAGAAAAACATGTTACATCAGGACTATAAATTCGAATCCCGCGCGCTCTATCCCGAGCTGAAGGGCAAGAGAGTCGTCGTCACCGGCGGCGCTTCCGGCATCGGCAAGGCCACCGCGAACCGCTTCGTGCTGGAAGGCTCCAAGGTCGTCGTCTTCGACTATAACGACAAGGCTTTCCCCGCGCTGAAGGAAGAGATCCCCGGACTCGCCGGCTGCGTCAAAGTGGACGTTTCCAGCGAAGAGAGCGTCAAGGCCGCGTTCGCCGAAATGGATAAGATCCTCGGCGGCATCGACATCCTGATCTCCAACGCGGGCATCTCCATCCGCAAGAAGTTCATCGAGACCGACTTCGCGCAGTGGAGACGCGTCATGGGCGTCAACCTGGACGGCATGTGCCTGTGCATCATGGAAGCCCTGAAGAGAATGAAGAACGAGAAGACGAAGGACAACACCGGCGTCATCCTGTGCACCGCTTCCACGAACGGCATGGAAGGCCACCCCTTCTACACCGACTACAACGCGTCCAAGGCCGCGGTCATCAACCTGGTCCGCAGCGTCGCCCTCGAGCACGCGCCCTGGATCCGCTGCAACTGCATCTGCCCGGGCTACGTGCTCACCCCGATGCAGGAAGCCGAATACACGCAGGAGATGTTCGAAGAATGCAACAAGGGCATTCCTCTCGGACGCCACGCTGACCCGGCGGAAGTCGCCGCGCTGTACGCGTTCCTGGCCTCCGACGAAGCCAAGTACATCACCGGCCAGCACATTCCTCTCGACGGCGGCGAGACGGCATAAGGCATTATCTGCAATCGAAAAGCTCCGGAAGCGATTCCGGAGCTTTTTTCATTCTGACATGCAGTCTTACAGCTTCACTTCGCCGATCCCGTCTTCGCGGATGGCGATGTCCGTCCCGTACGGCGCGGACATCTCCCGCAGCCGTTCCAAAATGCCCAGGCCGAACCCGGGCTTCGGCAGACCGACCTGCCAGGATTCGTCGCCGGACGCGAGGGACAGGGGGAAGAGCTCGATCTTCTTCACGATATCGTTCTCGATCTCGACGTATGGAAGGACCGATTCCAGCGTGCGCCTGCTGGCGAGCAGGCCCTTGGTGTTGTTTCCCGTCTGCGCGTTGTACAGCTCGCCGATGGAAGTATCCGAGGTCAGCCCGTATTTTTCATACATATCCTCCGGCTGGTACCCGGCCACGTCCTGGAACAGGAAGTTGCCCAGCGAATAGAAGATGGGCCTGCCTTTATAGATCTCCAGAGGACGGAGGACGTGGGGGCCGTGACCGAACACGACGCTCGCCCCCGCGTCGAACAGCGTCGACCGGATGCGGACCTGCCCTTCCGGCCCACGCCGGCGTTGGGGAAACCCGCCGCGTTCACCGCGTCCAGCGTGCGGAGCAGCCCGTTGTACGAGAAGTCGAACGTGTGGTTGTTGGCGAAGGACAGGACGTTGAAGCCGAACGCTTTCGCGTCGTTCAAACTGCGTTCGCCGGTGAAGACGTAACCGCCTCCGTAGAACTGATTGCCGAAACAGGACGCGTCCGGGAAAACCGTTTCCAGGTTGAAGAACCGGACGTCTCCTCTTTCGAGAAACGCCTTGACTTCTTCGAAACCGTCGTATCGCGGCGGCAGCATCCGGTAATGCATAAAATCACCGGCGGCTGTGAGGGTCATTTTCGTTCTCATATGTTTCTCCTTTGTTTATCCGATCACGGAGGGACCGTCGTAGCGGATCTCGCCCGGCGCCACCGGATAGGCGGCCAGCAGCTGGTCGAACACGTGCAGCAGGTCCGCCTTGCCGGAGGGCAGCTTGCCTTCGACCGTGTACAGGCCCAGCACCGAGGAATCCGTAAACGTGCAGTCCGGCCCTTCCATTTCGGTCAGCGACACCATATAGCGCAGTTCCTCGAGCATCTCGCGGTAGTCCATCGGGTCGAACGCGCCGCTGCGAATCATGTCCGCCAGAGGGGTGTCTTCCCAGATCGCGAGGCCGATGCACCAGACGCTGGCCGGATGGATCCGCGACAGAAGCTCCGCCGTCTTTTCCGCGTGCAGCCTCGAGCGTGACCGCCCGCCCAGCCCCGGGATCAGGCTGATGTGGCAGGCGATGCCGGCTTTCTCCAGCGCCAGGCAGGCGTCTATCATCTGCTGCGCTGTCTCGCCCTTGTTGTGCATGGCCAGCACTTCATCCGCGCCGCTTTCGATGCCCACGTGCACGTCGGTCAGGCCGGCGCGCTTTAAAGCCGCCAGCTCGCTTTCGCTCTTGCCCAGCACGTCGTCCGAGCGGGCGTACATCGAGTACTCCGTCACCTGCGGCAGATAGCGGCGGGCGAGCATGAACACGTCCAAAAGATAATCCTGCGGCAGCCCCAGCGGATTGCAGCCCAGGATGTGCACGCGGGTCCTGTCTTCGATCACCTGAGAGAGCAGCTGCGCTTTGCGGGCGACGTCCTTCAGGCTGTAGACCTTATACTCGTCCTTGATGAAGTCGCAGAACGCGCAGGCGCCCCAGCTGCAGCCGTAGGCCACTTCCAGGAACGCGCTGTGCTCTTCGCGGGGCGGCCGGTAGAACTCGGCGTGGTCGTACATTAAGTTGTAGATGTTTTGCGTGTCGGTCATGGCGCAGCCCTCCCGGTCAGTATACCGGTCCCACGTCTTTCGCCAGCGCCAGCCAGGTCTTCAGGCTGCGCACGGTCCGGATCTCCCCGGTCGGCACGTCCGCGAAGAAAAGCTGCTCGCTGCGGTCTGCCTTGCCGACCAGTTCGCCGTAAGGCCCCGCGACCAGGGATTCTCCGCAGAAATTCAGATGATCTTCGGGTCCCACCCGGTTGCACATCGCCACGTAGACCTGACTGTGGAAGGCCTGGATGCGCACTTCCCACTCGAACAGTTCCATAGGTTCCTTATCGTGGTTGGCTGTCGGGATCAGCACCAGTTCCGCCCCCTGCATGGCGCAGGAGCGGATGCTTTCGGGCATGTGCCGGTCGAAACAGATGACGATGCCCACCTTGCCGAAGGGCGTGTCATAGACGATAAAGCCATCCTCGGACGGATGATAATAATCCTGTTCGTAAAAGTCCTCAGCCTGATAGATGTAGACCATTTTGGAGATCCCGCGGATCTCACCGTCTGCATCGATCATCAGGGAACAGTCGTAGTAGTTGCCGTCTTTCTTCAGATAGACGTTCGGGGACGCCCAGATCCTGTTCTCCCGGCAGGCGTTCTTCAGCGCCGCCACTTCCGGACCGTCCAGCGTGACCGCGAGAGCCGTCGCGTCCCGGCCTTCGAATTTCGGGAAGAACTGGGTCAGCTGCACTTCCGGGAAAAATACCAGATCTGCGCCGCCCTTTGCCGCCTCTTCGATATACTTCACCGACGCTTCGATATTCTTCTGAACGTCTTTCTCCATGCGCATCTGCGCCATCGCAAGTTTCATAGATGCCTCCTATTTCTGCAGTTTTCCTTCCGCCTTGCTCAAAAACTTCGCGTTGTCGATGATGAAGCGCTCGTGGCGCCCGTCCGCGACTTTTTCCTTCTCGTCGTAGATTTTGACCGTGAACACGAGCTTCCTGCGGTCGACCTCCACGAGCTCGGTCTCGCAGCGCACCTTCATGCCCAGCGGGGTCGCGGCGATATGCGCCAGCTCCATGAGCGTTCCCACGGTGCCCTGGCCTTCTTCCAGTTCTCCTGCCACGCTCCGCCAGGCGGTCTCTTCCGCCAGCGCGACGGCAGCGGGAGTCGCGAACACCGGCAGCAGGCCGCTGCCCAGGGCCTCCGCGGTCAGATCTTCCGTAACGGTGCGTTCCAGATTTCCCTTGATTCCTACACTCAGCATTTCATTTCCTTTCTAAGGCCTCTATTTGACCCGTAGACCGTCGATAAACACGGCGGTGGCCTTTGTCATGTAATGGAACGGATGACCGCTGAAAACGGCGATATCGGCGTCCTTGCCCACGGCGATGGAACCGACCCTGTCCTCGACGCCCAGCGCTCTCGCCGGCACGATGGTGATCGCTTTCAGCGCGGCTTCTTCTTCCATGCCTTCCCGCACGCACATGGCCGCGTACATCGGCAGCAGCCACAGCGGCTGCACGTCGTGGTCCGTGGTGATGGCCGGGGTCAGGCCGTGCCGGCACAGGATGCCCGCCGTCGCGAACGATCCGTCCACGCATTCGGGCTTGCTCGCCGGACCTTCGGACGGGCCGACGATGGGGATGAAGTCCATGCCCTCCAGCACGTCCGCGATCTTCGCGGAGCGGGTGGCGTGCACGATGCAGATGCGCAGGTCGAATTCCCTGGCGATGCGCATCGCCGTCAGCATGTCGTCCGTGCGGTGGGAATGCACGTGCATGGGGATCTCGCGCTTTAAGACGGGGATGAGCGCTTCGCATTCCGCGTCGTAGACGTCTTCGCCCTTCTCTTTCTTTTCCATATAACGCTTCGCCTTCATGAGGGCGTCGCGGATGAGGGCGGCGCTCATCATGCGGGTCTTCGGCGCTTTATCGTGGTTGCCGTAGCAGTTCTTCGGGTTTTCGCCCAGGGCGAACTTCATGGCCGCGGGCGCCTTTAAGATCATGTCGTCCACTCTCTTGCCGCGCAGCTTGATGGCCGCGATCTGTCCGCCGATGACGTTCGCGCTGCCCGGGGCAACGCCGACCGTGGTCACGCCTCCCGCGACCGCCTTGGGGATGGCCGTGTCGAAGGGGTTGAACCCGTCGATGACCCGCAGCTGCGGGGTGACCGGGTTCGTGATCTCGTTATAGTCGATGCCTTCCCAGCGCAGGCCTTCCTCGCCGATGCCGATGTGGGTGTGGGCGTCCATCAGGCCGGGCAGGATATAGCCGCCCTGCGCGTCGAACGTTTCGCCGCCGTAGGCCGGGGCGTCCGCCATGTCCCCGAACGCCGTGATCTTGCCGTTTTCGAATTCCACGTAACCGTTTTCAAAGCGCTGCCCTTCCATGGTGAGCAGCACGCCGTTGATGATCCTCATGATACTTGCTCCTTTGCTGTTCTGCTTCGGGGCAGGCAGACGCGCCTGCCCCGCTTTCCATTATATCCCGAATTTTGATATAATACCAATATCGACAGCTGTGAACACTTTACCAGGAGGCAAACCATGAAAAGATCTCTCGGCGCAAGGCGCTTTCTCTATCCCCTGCCGGTCCTGATGGTCGGCACTTACGACGAAAACGGCAGACCCGACGTGTGCAACGTGGGCTGGGGCGGCATCTGCTGCAGCGAACCGCCCTGCGTCATGCTCGGCCTGCATCCGTCCCGCCAGACCCTGGCGAACATCCGGAAGACCCAGGCGTTCACCGTGGGCATCCCCAGCGCGAGCCAGGAGGTGGTCGCGGACTACCTCGGCTGCGTCACCGCGAAGGTGACCCCGGACAAGTTCGAAAAGTCCGGCTTGCACGCGGCGCCGTCGGAATGCGTGAACGCGCCGGTCATCGAGGAATTCAAGCTGACCCTGGAGTGCAAAGTCGTCAAGATGGAGCAGTTCGGCAGCCATATCCAGGTCATGGGGCAGATCATGAACACGCTGGCGGACGAGGACATTCTGAACGCAGAAGGCGGCGTGGACATCGCCAAGCTCGACCCCATCCTCGTGGACCCGTCCGCGGACACCTATCACCGCGTGGGCGAATGCGTCGGCAAGATTTTCCATGACGGACTGGCGATGAAATAGCCTGAAGAACGATCAAAAAGCCATGGGACCGGCTGGGTCCCATGGCTTTTGTTTTTTGCGCAATTCCCTTGGCTCCTATCCTCTCTTCAGGAACGCCGTGATGCAGTGCAGGCAGCCCCTGCCCTTGACGATCTCGGACACGTCGATCTCGTCGACTTCCACGCCGTTCTTCAGCAGCAGTTCCAGCGTGCGCGGATTGCCCTTCGCGAACAGGAGGTGGTTGGGCTCCAGCGCCACGAAATTGCAGGCGAACGTGATCGACTGCTCGGTCCGGGACGGGATCTCCAGGATCTGATAGCCCTTCTCCTTCAGCATGTCCACGATGTCGTAGGGCACCTGGCCCGCGTGGATCAGCACCTTGTCGTGGCTGATGGGGTTCAGGATGCCGTCGATGTGGATGTTGCTGTAGGGCTGCTGCATGTGATACACCGTGACCCCCATGCGCTCCAGTTCCGTCTTCACCTGCTCGTAACCGCTTCTGTTGCAGCGGCTGCCCGTGGACAGGATGCAGGTCTGGCGGTCGATCCAGCAGGCGTTCGCGCCTTCGAACATGCCGTCGCCGGCCACGGTCTTCAGGATGGGCACGCCCAGCTTCGCCAGCGCCTGCGCCACGTAGCGCTCCTCGCCGCGCCGGGCCGCCATGCCCGGCCGGGTGATGATGGCGCCTTCCGGGGTCATGAACATCAGGTCGCGGCAGAAGATGGCGTTCGGCCGGTCTTCGCGGGTCTCCTCCACGTAATAGACCTTCGCGCCGAAATCCCGGTACGCCTGCGCCACCGCGTCGTGCTGTTTGCGCAGCAGTTCCACGTCCACGGGGTCGTCGGAGAAGCGGGCCTTCTTCGGGTCAAAGTTCTCGATCTCCTTGCCGGGACGGCGCAGCAGCACCGCCTTCAGCGTGTCGACCTCCGAAGCGACGCCCCAGTCGCCCCAGTACTCGTTGATGTCCTCCACAAACGTCGTCTTCTTCGGGAACCAGCGTTCGCCCGGGATCGCGTCGACGTCTCTGATGATGTCTGCCATAGTCTGCCTCCTTTACTTGTTGGGAATGCCCCGGCTGCAGGGCACGTTCACCTGGCACTTGCCGCAGCAGCCCGCGATGCCGTTGCGGGCTTTCATCTCGGTCAGCCAGGCGTCGCAGGGCGGATGATCCTTGCCGCTTTCCATGCGGATCGCCTTCGGCGGACAGTTCTCCGCGCACTTGCCGCACATGAGGCAATAGTCGTACAGGCCGCTGTAGGGCCGCGCGTCGGG
>JAEEGH010005536.1_pt1 | contig 31633 bp, 28 predicted proteins | sample 9134181 | NCBI WGS metagenome assembly JAEEGH01 (sample SAMN16246544, study PRJNA631951) | gut metagenome | biome: gut microbiome; feature: rumen; material: DP-attached | host: Bos | place: Iran: Karaj | collected 2018-10
ATCCGGTAATATCGTGGCCTCTGCTTTGTACATGGGCCATGTTTGAAATCTATACTCAGTTCCTTTATATGAGAAATCCAGACCCAGCCAATGACCCTCAGATGGTGCCCAGACTCCAATATATTGTGAACGGAATTCTTCCAAAGAAGTATATTCATTCTTTCTCAATTCAGGTGAAACTCCTTTTTGATTTTTTTTATTAGTTTTTTCAGCTGCTGTAGGGGGAATGCAACGTATCTTCATCATACATCTGCTTAAACAAGATAATCGAGCTGAGTCCATTGTATTTTGGTCTGCCATATGAGTTTATATGGGACATCATAAGATCGATATAATTTTGCTCTAGTTTATCGAACGATACTTCTTTTAGTAAAATACGCCTGATAAGTTCATGGTTGTTCTCGACCTGAGGTTATTTGTACGGTGAAGAGGGGTCACAGTAGATCATTTTTGATCTGGTGGTTCCTGTGACCTCTTCAGTCTCGATAGCCAAAGGATTAGAGAATTCGCTTCCGTTATCGGTAAGCAACAGACTGAACAGTTTTGCATATATCTCCCAGTGCATCTTTTTATATAGCGCATTCATTACATCTATTACTGATTGAGCTGTGATTCGATTTTGATCCTGTTGGATAGTGTTAAATGTTCTTTCACTTGAAGATCTCCTTTCATAAAAGATGACTCACTATCGTCCGGGTGTGGATCTCATGTCAAAATAACTGCAACACTTGGTCTTATCATATTAAATGCAATACTACTGTTGCCCTTAGTTTGAAAAATAACACCGTCTTTTCTTATGTGCTTGTTTGCTTGTAACAGAGTGCCTAGATTGTTATACTATTTAGGTTATGACGGACAATTTTGATGATTTTGAAACTATAATCGGGCTTGAAGTACATGCCCAGCTCAAAACAAAGAGCAAAATGTACTGCAGATGCGATGCCGACTATGTAAATGCCGAACCCAACACTCATTGCTGCCCGGTCTGTATGGGTATGCCTGGTACTCTGCCCACTGTAAATCAGCAGGCAGTTGAATATGCTGCAATGACTGCTCTGGCATTGAACTGCGAGATCGCTAAATTTACCAAGTTCGATCGAAAAAATTATAACTATCCTGATCTGATGAAAGGCTATCAGATCTCACAGTATGATCTTCCTATCGGTCAGCATGGCTGGCTCACAGTTGATACAGAAAAAGGAACACGCAAGATCGGTATCAACCGATGTCATATGGAAGAAGACGTCGGTAAGCTCGTCCATCACGGAAAGGGCGCCAATGCCTACACTCTGCTTGATATCAACCGGGCAGGTATGCCGTTGCTTGAAATCGTAAGTGAACCTGATATGAGATCTCCGGAAGAAGCAAGACAGTATCTTGTTAAGCTGAGATCCATTCTCTGGTACACCGGTGTTTCCAATGCATCAATGGAAGAGGGTAGTTTCCGTTGTGACGCCAATATCTCGATCAGACCTCGTGGTACTGACAAACTGCTCACCAAGGTCGAGATCAAGAACGTTAACTCATTCAGAGGTGTCTTCAGAGCCCTTGAATATGAAGAGATCCGACAGAGAAAGATTTTTTCTGAAGGCGGAAAGATCATCCAGGAAACACGCGGATGGTCTGATGCCGAAGGCAAGACTTTTTCACAGAGAAGCAAGGAAGAAGCCAATGATTACCGATACTTCCCTGAACCTGATATTCCTCCCATCACTCCTACCAGAGAATGGGTAGAGGAAGTCCGTGCCAAATTACCAGAACTTCCTGATGCACGACGAGACAGATTCATGGAACAGTACGGATTATCAAGTTATGACGCCTCACTTCTCACCAGCACCAGGGAAATGGCTGATTACTATGAAGACCTCGTAAAGGTCATCAATGCTCCTGCTACTGCCAAGGACGGTGCAAACTGGATGCTTGGCGGAGTCAGCACGATCCTCAACGAAGAGACCATTGATATCAAACAGTTCGCTGAAAAGATCGGTGTCGAAGCCCTTGCGGGTTTGATTTCCCAGGTAGCAAATAAGGTCGTTACTGCCAACACCGGCAAAGAAGTTCTTAATGAGATGTTTAAGACAGGCAAGAGTGCAAAGGCTATCATCGAAGAGAAGGGTCTTGCCCAGATTAGTGATGAAGGTGCTCTGGATCAGGCTATTGATGATGCTATTAAAGCCAATCCTCAGGCTGTTGCTGATTTCAAAGCCGGCAAAACACAGTCTGTAAGATTCCTGGTCGGCCAGGTTATGAAACTTACCAAAGGAAGAGCTAATCCCAATTTGGTAACAGATATGATAAATAAAAAACTAGGAGAACTATAATTATGGTCACATTTTTTGCGATCGCTCAGATTATTGTCGCCTTGGCTGTGATTGCCATTCTTATTTTACAGTCAAAAGGTTCAGGTGGTTTAGGCGGAGTATTCGGACAGTCAGACGGTGTATACAGAACAAAGAGAGGTGCTGAAAAGCTTCTTTTCAATCTCACTATTGTCCTGATCGTCATCCTTGTCATTCTTTCAATCGTAATGATCGTAATCAACTAATCCTAGAACAGATAATGTTGTTTTCACAGACCCGCATCAAAACTGCGGGTCTTTTATAATAAGAGTATGAAATGTGATCTTATTCTGCTGCACGCACCGCATGTTTACGATTTCCGTAAAATGCCGCTTTTGTACGGGCCTGTAAGCGATCTTGTACCGTCAACACCAGCTTTTGAAATGTATCCGATGGGATTCACCAGCTTTGCAGAGTTTCTTGGAAGATATGGTTACAAAGTGAGGATCGTTAACCTTGCGCTCCGTATGGTACAGGATAAGAAATTCGATGTTGAAAAATACATCAGCAAACTGAAAGCTCCTCTTTTCGGAATAGATTTCCACTGGCTGGTCCACGCCAATGGTTCGGTCGCATTTTCAGAGATTGTGAAAAAGTACCATCCCGAATCCAAAGTATTATTCGGAGGATTCAGTTCAACATACTTCAAGGATGAACTTATAAGACTTCCAAGCATTGATTATGTTCTAAGCGGAGATTCAACAGAGTCTCTTATGAAGATGCTGGTTGAGGGCAAGCCTCTTGAAACAATTCCGAATCTTTCGTGGAAAAAAGCGGACGGAACCGTTGTTCACAATCCCATGTCGTTTATCCCGACGGACATTTCAGATATCATGCATGAGCACTATGAAAGCATGATCAAGCAGGTCATCAAGTTTAAGGATTTCAGAAGTATCATGCCGTTCAAAGGATGGCTGAAACAGCCTGAAACATGTGTGTTTACCTGCCGTGGATGTGATCAGTACTGTGTTTACTGCGGCGGAAGCAAATATGCAATGAAGCGTCTTTCGGGACGAACCGAAACCGCTTACAGAACGATAGATGACATGATCAATGATATCGTGCATACAAGCAAGATCAGCAAGGGACAGATAGCTCTTGAAAGTGATATCAGACAGGCAGGTGTCCTACATGCCGAGAAATTCCTTGAAAGACTGAAGAAGGAAAAGATCCAGAATCAGATCATGTTTGAGATGTTCAAACCGACTACAACTGAATTTTTGGAGAAACTTGCGGATGCAGTTCCCAGGTTTTCCATAGATATTTCTCCGAATTCCCATGATCACGAAGTCCGTCTAGCCATGGGGCTGAACTATTCCAATGAAGAACTGGAACTTATGATCAGTGATGCGCTGAGGCTTGGTTGTCAGAGAGTGGAAGTCTTCTTTATGATCGGTCTTCCCAAACAGACAAAGAAAAACGTCATGGAGACTGTTGAGTACTGTGATTATCTTCTGAAAAAATTCAACAGCGACAAACGTATTTTCACCTATATCGGTCCGTTGTCTCCGTTCCTGGATCCCGGGTCTATGGGTTATGAAGAACCGGAAATACACGGATATAAACTGCTACGGACTACGCTTGAGGATTACCGTAAGGCTCTTACCGGACCTTCATGGAGATATGCTCTGAATTATGAAACGAAGTGGATGACCAGAGACGACATCATGGACGTCACATACGATGCTATCATCCGCCTGATGGAGATAAAGGCCAAGCATGGCTTGATTACTCAGGAACAGGCAGACCAGCAGATAAAAAGAATAGAAATGACAAAGGCCATGGAGTCTGAGATCGAAAAGGTAAAGGATGATCCCGAGAAACTTATGGCGTTAAAGGATAAAATAGACGATGTTAACAGTTTCCGTTCCGTTCAGCAGAGCGAAATGGATATATCATATGGTTTGATTAAACTGAGAGTCTTCAACGGACTCATCCAGCTTATTAAGACAGAATTGCACAGACGAGGGGGTAAATCAGATGGCTAAGAAATTGATGATGGGCAATCAGGCACTTGCATACGGTGCTTTGAAAGCCGGAGTGAAAGTGGTTTCAGGTTACCCTGGAACACCTTCAACGGAAGTGCTTGAGACTATTGCCAAGGAAGCACCTGAGGATGTTTACGTGGAATGGTCTGCCAATGAAAAGTGTGCCATTGAAGTAGCTGCCGGAGCATCATATTCAGGTAAGCGAACTCTTGTCACAATGAAACAGGTCGGTTTGAATGCAGGCACAGATCCTCTCATGTCTCTTGAATATATAGGAGTTCTCGGAGGTATGGTTCTGGTGGTGGCTGATGACCCCGGCCCCATCTCCTCACAGACCGAACAGGATACCAGGACCTTCGGTATGTATTCCAATGTGCCGGTCTTTGATCCTGCGACTCCTACCGAAGCTTATATCATGATCCAGGATGCATTCGCCATATCTGAGATACTTCAGACACCGGTAATCGTCAGACCAACAACCAGAGGCTGTCATTCATGTGAGAATGTTGATACTGATGACTATGAAAACGTACGTAATCCTCAGAATCCCGGTTTCAGAAAAGGCTCAAGATGGGTCATTTTCCCCAAAGCTTCATATCAGAGCCATCTTAATATAAATGAGAGAAATGCTCTTCTTGAAGAACAGTTTTCAATGTATCCTCTCAATGTTGCCTTCGGAGAAGGAAGAAAGGGTATCGTCAGCGGCGGTGTAAGCTTTAATTACGCCAAGGATGCAGTAAGTGCACTCAAATGGTCATGCCGTTTCTTTAAAGTCTCTACGCCGTTCCCGTTCCCTGACAAAGCTGCCAGAGAATTTCTGGAATCCGTTGATGAAGTTCTGGTGTTTGAGGAGCTTGATCCGTATATTGAAAGAGAACTGCTCCGGATTGTTGGCCAGTATCATCTCAAGACGGTTATCCGCGGAAAGCTGACTAAGGATACAACTCTGGCCGGAGAAAACACTGTTTCGGTCATGATGAAACAGATATCCAAGGTCTTTGATGTGCCTATGCCTGAAGGTGCTTCTGAACGTCCTGAAGCTCCTGCTCTTCCTGTCCGACAGCCGTCTCTCTGTGCAGGGTGTCCTCACAGAGCTTCATTCTTTGCTATCAAACAGGCGATGAAAGGACAGGATGCTGTCTTCTGCGGAGATATCGGGTGCTACACTCTCGGCAATGCCCAGCCTCTGAACATGGTAGATACCTGTTTATGCATGGGAGCTGCATCGACTGTGGCCCAGGGCATCTATCATGCGGACGGTAACAAACATAAATATTTCTCATATATCGGCGATTCAACATTCTTCCATACCGGTATCACCAGCCTGGTCAATGCTGTTTACAATCAGACTCCTCTTACAGCAATAATCCTGGATAATCATACGACAGCCATGACCGGACAGCAGCCTCATCCCGGAACAGGACGCAACGCCAGGGGACAGGTTGCTCCTCAGCTGGATATAACCAAAGTATTGGAAGGTATTGGTATTAAAGACGTACCGACTGTTGATCCCTATGATCATAAAAAGGCTGTTGAAACAGTTAGGGAAGTTTCTTCCAGACCCGGAGTGAATGCCATTATCTTCAGTGCTCCGTGTATTGCTTTGGCAAAAAGCAAAAAGACCATGATGGTCAATAAAGACAAATGTATCGGCTGCGGCAGATGTGTGAGAGAGCTTGGCTGTCCTGCCATCTCGATGCAGGATGGAAAAGCAGTCATCGATCAGAGTTTATGCACAGGCTGTGGATTGTGTTCCAATCTCTGCAGTCAGAATGCTATGGAGGAGGGAACAAAATAATGAATATTCTTCTTACCGGTGTAGGCGGACAGGGAATAGTTCTGGCATCCAGATTACTTGCTGAATGTGCGATGAAGCACGATGACAGTGTGAAAACTGCAGAGACTCTTGGTATGGCACAAAGAGGCGGAAGCGTCGTGAGCCATGTCAGAAGCGGAAAATTTGTGAATTCTCCACTTCTTTCCTTCGATTCAGCAGATCTGATCATTGGCTTTGAAATTGCAGAGACACAGAGAGTCCTTGATTATCTTGCCAAGGACGGAAAGCTACTTATCAATGATTATTCGATCCAGATCGCAAAAACTCCATACGACAGAAATGCAATATATGATTATCTGAAATCATTGCCGAATGAAAAGACCTTTGTTGACGGACCTGCAATCTGTGAAAAATGCGGGTCAAGCAAGGTTCTCAATGTGGCAATACTGGGAACAGCCAGCAAACTCGGATACATTCCTTATACTATCGATGAGCTTGAAGACGCAGTTGCAAAGCTTGTTCCCGAAAGATTTATTGAACTGAACAAAAAAGCTCTTGAAGTAGGGTATAACTTTTAAAGAACATTCCGACGTTTTGGCGGTCTGAATTGTATTAATTACAGACAGACCCAAAAGGAGGACTGTATGATGAAAAAAATAATTGCCGTAATTCTTTCAGCTATTATGATCATGCTGTGCGGATGCGGAATAACGCATGGAGTTACAAATGATCATAATACATCCAGGACCGAAACGGTACAGGATCTTAAAGCCGGCAAAGCCAAGGATAACCTTACAGGAAAGATTGATACCGATAAAGTCCTCGAAGATGCGGCGGATATACCTGCCGATTTTGCTGTCAAACTTCTCAAGAGTGCGATCGCAAAGAGTATCAATCCGAAGGGTAATACTCTTCTCTCTCCGGTATCAGTGATTTATGCGCTGGCGATGACACAGAACGGTGCCTGTGAAGAGACTCTTGCTCAAATGGAAAAAGTTCTGGGAATGACCAGGGAAGAACTGAATGCATGGTGTTACGCTTATGCATTGATCCTTGCCAATAATGGTCCCAATTCCACTCTTAAACTGGCAGATTCAGTCTGGATCAATTCGTCCGAGAATATGACAGTCGGCGAAGATTTTATTGATGCCGTCGTTAACTATTACAACGGTGATATTTACAGAACACAATTCAGCGATACTACCAGGGACGTCATCAACAAATGGATCAGTGATGCCACCGACGGAATGATCGAAAAAGTGATCGATACTGTTCCTCCTGATGCCATCATGTATCTCGTGAATGCTCTTCTTTTCGAGTCCAAATGGATGGATCAGTACAATGATGGCCAGGTCCGTGATCATAAATTCACTGACTCATCCGGTAACACTAAAACGACAGATTTCATGTTCAGCAGTGAAAATTATTATCTTCATGACGCAAATGCCAAGGGTTTCATGAAATTATATGAAGATGGAAGATTTGCGTTCCTGGCTCTTCTTCCCAATGAGGATCTGACCGTAAATGAATATCTGAATACTCTGACAGGCAAACATCTTTATGACCTGATCATGAATCCTGAAACCAAATACATTGTTGATGCAGCTCTTCCCAAATTCTCCGCCAATTATTCTACTGAATTATCTGAGGTTCTCGGATATATGGGCATGACGGATGCATTCGACCGTGTTAAAGCCAACTTCTCAGACATGGCAGTTTTGGATGACGGAAGCAATGTTTATATCAGCCGCGTACTGCATAAGACACGAATAGATGTTACCCAGGCGGGAACCAAAGCCGCTGCAGTAACAGTCGTAGAGATGATGAAAGCTACCGGTATCATGCCTGTAGTAAAGGAACACGTTAAAGTAACGCTGGACAGACCTTTCATTTATATGATCGTTGACTGTGTCAATGGTGTACCTTTGTTCACCGGTACATGCATGAACGTCTAGTTTATTAATACACTGTTTTTTTAATCAGAAAAATACCACTTTGTTGATTTTTTCCAGACGAAGTGGTATTTTTCTCTTTGTCGCAAGACCGACAGTTCGTTAGTGCCATCCTGTCGTTAAACAAAACCAGGACTTCATCCCGTATTGTATTAATACGGCTGTTGCATATTGCTTTTCTGCAATGGTTTTCATGATGGCGCTGTGAAATAAGAGAGCGTTATTATGGAAAAAAACAATACCAAGAATAATTACACAAAGATGTTTATGATCCTGGCGATCATTTATGTCACTTGTCTGCTGCTTTCCAATCTGGTTGCAGGCAAGATGTGGGCAGTTACAGAAAGCATAACCCTGCCCGCAGCAGTCATCCTGTTCCCCGTGACTTATATACTGGGAGATGTCATTACAGAAGTCTACGGTTTCAGAAAAGCCCGTACTATCATCTGGCTGGGCTTTATCTGCAGCTTTTTTGCCGTGTTTGTATATCTGCTGACTATTGCTCTTCCTCATCCGGGCTTCTGGGAAAACCAGGATGCATATGCCGCAGTTCTGGGAACCACACCAAGAGTTGCCATTGCTTCATTTGCAGGTTATCTCTTCGGTGAATTTTCAAACTCAGTTATTCTGTCAAAGCTTAAGATCAAAACAAAAGGAAAGAATCTGTGGCTTAGAACTATCCTTTCAACAGTTGTAGGTGAGGGATTCGATTCAGTTATTTTTATTACCATCTCATTCTGGGGTACGATGGAAAACTCCGTTGTTCTTCAGATGATCATGTATCAGTATCTGTTCAAAGTCGCATATGAAGTTATTTTCACACCCGGAACATATGCAGTCGTCAATTGGTTCAAGAAAAAGGAAAGCATCGATACATTTGATAACGGTGTCAGTTATGATGTTTTGAGCTGGGGGAACAAATGAGAGAAAAAGAGAGTTTAACAAAACTTGGCAGTGCGGTAACCAAGTATCCGTTTGACTATTCTCCGGAAAGCCTGGAAACTTTCGAGAATCTGAATCAGGAAAATGACTATTTTGTAAAATTCAACTGTCCTGAATTCACGAGTCTCTGTCCGATCACAGGACAGCCTGATTTTGGCACGATAACTATTTCATATGTTCCTGACAAGAGAATGGTCGAGAGCAAATCTCTCAAGATATATCTGTTCTCATATCGCAATCACGGCGATTTTCATGAGGATGTAGTCAATAAGATCATGAAAGATCTGATCAAGCTGATGGATCCGAAATATATCGAGGTGACCGGTAAGTTTCTGCCCAGAGGAGGGATCTCGATCGATCCTTACTGCAACTACGGCAGAAAAGGCACAAGATGGGAGGCCGTCGCGCTTGACCGCCTCGAACATCACGATATGTATCCTGAAAAAGTCGATAACAGATAAACTGTTTAACTGATCGCTTTTTTCATCGTCTTAACGAATTCAGCAACGTAGGGAACGCAGTTTTCTCCGTATTTTGCGCATATCTTCACGATTGCTGAACCTACGATGATACCATCAGATTTTGATGCCATCTCTGTTGCCTGTTCGGGAGTGGAGATACCGAACCCGATGGCGCAGGGGATGTCTGTATTTTTCTTGGCGTTGCTGATCATTGCTCCTACGTCAGTTGTAATATCTGTACGTATTCCTGTAACGCCCAGCGAGGATACACAGTAAAGGAAACCCTTTGCTTCTCTGGCAATAACTGCGATCCTGTCATTCGATGTTGGAGCGATCATTGAGATCAGATCTACTCCGTATTTATCACAGACCGATGAGAATTCTTTTTTCTCTTCGAAAGGAACATCGGCAAGAATGAGTCCGCATATGCCTATCCTTTTGCATTCAGATGCAAATTTTTCTGTTCCGTAGGAAAAAACTACGTTGGCATAAGTCATGAATACAAGAGGAACTTTAACTTCTTTCCTTAGGTCGGCGACCATGGCGAAGATATCATCTGTGGTTATATGGTTGCTTAATGCACGGATGTTTGCATCCTGAATGACTGGACCCTCAGCAGTGGGATCAGAGAAAGGAATTCCCAGTTCAATGATATCCGCACCTGCCTCTTCCATTGCGATTGCCAGTTTCTTTGTCGTTTCAAGAGTAGGATCACCGCAGGTTATGAAAGGAATAAATGCTTTTCCGTTCTGGAATGCTTCTCTGATGCTATTCATATAAGTTCTCTCCTTTGTATCTGGCAATGGCTGCTACGTCTTTGTCTCCGCGTCCGGAGATGGTGATCACAATGATCTGATCCTTGCTCATTTTGGGAGCGATCTTCATTGCGTATGAAACGGCATGAGCACTTTCGATTGCGGGGATGATGCCTTCAGTTCGGCTCAGATACTCAAATGCTTCAACTGCTTCATCATCGGTGATGGCAACATATTCGGCACGTCCGATGTCATGAAGATAGGCATGCTCGGGTCCGATACCGGGGTAATCAAGTCCTGCAGAGATCGAATACACAGGTGCGATCTGTCCGTATTCATCCTGACAGAAATATGATTTCATTCCGTGGAAGATACCAAGCTTGCCGGTCGAGATAGTTGCCGCTGTTTCATTGGTATCTATGCCTCTGCCGGCTGCTTCACATCCGATCAGTCTGACGGAAGGATCATTTATGAAATTGTAGAAAGAACCGATGGCATTGGAGCCTCCTCCGACACATGCGATTACTGCGTCGGGAAGTTTTCCGCAGAGGTCATGTAACTGCTGTTTGATTTCTTTGCTGATGACTGCCTGGAAGTCTCTGACGATCTCGGGGAACGGGGCGGGACCCATGACTGAACCAAGTACATAATGAGTATCTGCGATACGGGTCGTCCATTCTCTGAAGGTTGCGCTGACGGCATCCTTCAATGTTGCTGTTCCGGTGTCTACGGGGTGGACCTTGGCTCCGAGAAGACGCATACGGTATACATTGAGAGCCTGTCTTTCGCAGTCTTCTCTTCCCATGAATACTTCGCATTCCATTCCCATCATTGCTGCAACTGTTGCCGTTGCCACACCATGCTGTCCTGCGCCTGTTTCCGCAATGACTCTGGTCTTTCCCATGTGCTTTGCAAGAAGCATCTGGCCGAGTACGTTATTAATCTTGTGAGCGCCGGTGTGGTTGAGATCTTCTCTCTTGAGAAAGATCTGTGCCCCGCCGAGATCCTTGGTAACGTGTTCGGCATAATAGAGTCTGCTGGGTCTTCCGGCGTAGTTATTGAATAAATCTGTCAGTTCCCTGTTGAAATCAGGATCATCCTTGAATTTTCTGTATGCTGCATCAAGTTCCATGACAGCATTCATCAGTGTTTCCGGGATATATTGTCCGCCGTGTATTCCGTATCTTCCGTTCGTGTTCATGTCTTATCCTTCCAGTTCAGCAAATAATTTCGTTATCTTTTCAGGTGATTTTATGCCCGGAGTTATTTCTATACCGGTCATGATATCTATATATTCAGCTCCGCTGGTTCTGATGATTTCCTTTGCGTTTTTATATGTAATGCCTCCGGCAAGTATCACAGGAATATCAGTCAGAGCTTTGAATTCTTTAAACTGGGCCATGGGTGCAGAGTGATTTATCAGAGATGCATTTTCAGGAACTCTGCCGTCCAGAAGCAATGCATCTATTCCGAGTTTTTCTGCGGTTTTCACAATGTCTTCAGGTTTGTCAGAACCGAACATATTAATTCTGTCCTCAGAAGAACTGAGTACAGTCCGCATGACTTTGATCCCTTTTGCATGAAGCTTTTCAGTAACTGATCTTGTAACTTCAAAAGGTTCTTTATGATGCAGCTGGATCCAGCTTGGGCAGGTTATCTCTGCGATCTCAAGGATGTGTTCTTCACTTCCACCCGTAACCACACAGGTTTCAATCGTGTCAGGTACGGTCTTTATCAGTTGCCCGATGGTATGAGCATCGAGGTCCCACGGAACCTTCACCGGATATCCGGAAACAAAACCGAGGATATCCAGTCCGGTCCCTCTGCACATGTTTATACCTTCTTCATTCATAAAACCGCAGAGTTTAACGGAAACTTTTCTTCTCAAACCTTTATAAAATGATGCAGGATCATCAGCCTGAAGCAGGGCAGTGCCGACCAGCGCGGCATCTGCTCCGTTTTTTATGCACTCTCTGACTTCGTGTCCTGATCGGATCGCGCTTTCAACGACCAGGAATGACCCTTCAGGCTTATATGCCAGGAGTGAATTTGCATGGCTGAAATTACCGTCATCCACTTCATATATACTGATATTGCGGTTGTTTATGCCAACCAGCGGAGCACACAGTTTTTCTGCAGCTTTAAGATCACTGCTTTCATGACATTCTACCAGGGTCTCAAGACCGATCTCTTTTGCCATGAGATACAGTTCGCTCAGTTTCTTTTCTCCCAGCTGGGAGTACATGAGCAGCACTGCCGTTGCTCCGGCCTGTTTGGTTTCGATAAGATCAGATTCAGACTGAATAAAGTCTTTTCTAAGCACAGGTACATCAACTGCTTTGCAGATATCCTGAAGCATGGAAATGGAACCATGAAAGTGTTCCTTTTCTGTTACCACTGAGAGTACCGGTGCCCCCGCATCAACAAGCATCTTTGCGTATTCGATGGGATCTCTTCCGGAGATCAGATCACCGTCCTTGGGTGAATAACTCTTGATGTCGGGTATAACAGGATTGAATCCTGCCAAAGATGCCTGTTTTAATGCGTCGAGGAATTTCATTTCTTTTCTCTAATTATTGAATGAATTGGATGCTTTGACCAGTTCTTCAAGTTTCTTTTCTGCGATACCGTCTTCAATGATGTGTCTTGCTAAAGCAACGCCTTCGTTGAAATCCTTTGCCTTGTCACCGACGATCAAAGCACCGGCGGCATTCAATACGACAGCATCCTTCTGAGGTCCGGTTATCCGACCGGCAAATACGCCTCGGATGATGTCAGCATTCTGCTGAGGAGTACCGGTCTTGATATCTTCGAGTGTGCAGCATTTGAGACCGAAGTCTTCAGGTTTGATATCCATTTTGTCCAGCTGACCATCATGCAGGAAGACGACTCGGGATGGGCCGAGCAGTGAGATTTCATCCAGTCCGTGAACACCGTGTACGAACATGGCTTTGGTATATCCGATTTCTCTTGCAACATATGCAACCTGTTCGAGCAGTTCGGGTTTGTAGACGCCCAAAAGATGTCGGGGTGCAAATGCAGGATTGATTAGCGGACCAATGATGGTATAGAAGATTGTTTTGATTCCCAGTGCTGCTTCAGGACCGAGAACTTTGCCCATGACGGGGTGGAACAGAGGTGCATAAAGGAATGCGATGTTGATATCTTCGATCAGTTTTTCAGCCTGAGCAGGGGTAAGGTTGATATTGACTCCCAGAGCTTCCAGTACGTCAGCGCTTCCGCTGAAGCTTGAGATCGATCGGCTTCCGTGTTTTGCAATGGGGATGCCGGCAGCTGCTGCAACGATTGCGGTTGCTGTTGAGATGTTGTAGGTGCTGAGACCACCGCCAGTTCCGCAGGTGTCCATTGTTTCAGCTTTTGTTTTGGGTCTGATGGGGACGCAGACTTCTCGCATTGCTTTTGCAATGTATGCAGTCTCTTCGATAGTGGTGCCTTTCATGACAAGTGCGACCAGGAATCCGGATATCTGTCCTTCGGTCAGTTCGTCATTGTTGATTGCGTGGATGATCTCCGATACATCATCCTGGGTCATGTTTTCCTTGTTTGTGAGTTTGCCTAGAATTTCCTTGTACATAGCCTTCTCTCCTAAAAATAAAATAAATTTTTTTGATGATGTTTTAGGAAAAAAGCTATAAAAAAACTTCTGTCCTAAAACTTCAGGACAGAAGCTATATAAACTCCTGCGGTACCACCTGAATTCATGTCTTGCGACATGCACTCTTCTCGGTGCTCATCTACACCTATTCTCTGTAACGGGAGACACCCGTCGGGCATTACTCAGCTTGCGCCTTTCTTCCCGCCCTCTTGAGGCCATTCACTGCCAACGCGTTGCTTTCTCACACCAACCGAAAGCTCTCTGGATTCGTTTGAGGACAGTTACTATCTCTCAGTCAACGGTTTGGAGGGAAGTATATACGCATTGTTTTTTGTTGTCAACAGTTTTTTTTAACTTTTCCAAAATTTTTTTTCAGTGTATTGTCAGACATCACATACAATGTTTTAAGTGTTTATTTCTTTGAATTCTCAATCGTGATATCATAACTTTTTAATAAATAGAATTAACTCAAAAGGGAGTAAGGTCTATGAAATTATCAGAAATTCAGTTCCAGCAAGCAGTCACCCAGATGAAACGAGCCAAGGCTTTTCCTGGAAATCTATATTCCAAGAAATATGCAGATATCGATTTGGATTCAATAAAGACCCAGGAGGATTTTGAAAATCTTCCTTTTACCGAAAAAGATGAACTTAGAGAGGTTTATCCTCTTGGTATTCAGGCTGTTCCTGATGAAGAGATCGTCAGGATCCACTCATCATCCGGCACTACAGGTACTCCTGTCATCATTCCGTATACCCGAAAGGATGTTGAAGACTGGGCTCTGATGTTTGCCCGCTGCTATGAAATGGCAGGAATTACAAAGAATGACAGGATCCATATCACTCCGGGTTATGGTCTGTGGACAGCCGGCATCGGTTTCCAGTTCGGATGTGAAAAACTGGGTGCAATGGCCATTCCTATGGGCCCCGGAAACACTGACAAACAGCTTAAGATGATGATCGATCTCAAATCGACAGTACTGTGCGCCACATCATCCTATGCTCTTCTCCTGGCTGAGGAGATCGAGAAGAGAGGAATTCGTGATCAGATCTGTCTGAAGAAGGGCGTTATCGGATCAGAACGATGGGGTGATACTATGCGACGCAGGATCGCAAATGAACTTGGTGTGGAATTATATGATATCTACGGTCTTACCGAGATCTATGGACCCGGCATCGGTATCAGCTGTTCCAAGGATTCGCCGATGCATATCTGGGATGACTATGTTTACCTTGAGATCATAGATCCGAAGACCGGAAAGGTCCTTCCTGATGGTGAAAACGGTGAGATCGTAATCACAACTCTGGTAAAAGAGGGTGCACCTCTGATCAGATACAGAACACATGACCTTTCCAGGATCGTTCCCGGGGATTGTGCATGCGGAAGCAAGTATCCGAGGATCGACAGGATATTCGGAAGATCTGATGATATGATCAAGGTCAAGGGCGTCAATATTTATCCCGGACAGATCGAAGATGTTCTCAAGATGATCGAAGGCGTTTCAAGTGAGTACCAGGTTATGATCGATCATATCCAGGGCAAAGATGTCATGACGCTCTTCTTTGAAACTGACCTCGGTTATTCCAAGAAAGCACTTGAAGAAGCTGTTCAGGATGAGTTCAAGAAAAGAATCGGTCTGACCATCGTTCCGAAGAGCGTTGCAATCGGAGAACTGCCAAGAAGTGAGAAGAAATCCCACAGAGTCTTTGATAATCGATATTAAAGCTCAGTAAATCTATTATTTGCTTTAATAGAAGGCATAAATAAAAATGTTATAATGATAAAATCGGGCGTGGAGGCGGCTAGGCTCTGGTGGGCCTTGCGGACTTCAAATCCGTTTGTGACAGTTTGACTGTCGCGGGGGGTTCGATTCCCTCCCCCTCCGTGAAGAAAAATTTGAAAGAAAGGAAGAAGCAGTGGCCGAGAACAATATCAAACTGACCTCGATGTCACACTATTCAGGCTGAGGCGCAAAAATAAGTCCGGGTGACTTATCCAAAGCTTTAGGGTGTTTGAGAATACCCATCAGTCCGAATGTGCTGGCAGGTGTTGCCGACGACGCCGGGGTGTATAAACTGACAGACGATTTGGCCATTGTGGAAACCGTTGATATGATTGCGCCGATCGTCGATGACCCGTTTACCTTTGGTCAGATCGCAGCAGCAAACTGTCTCAGTGATGTATACGCAATGGGCGGAAATCCCATTACAGCAATGAATGTAGTGTGTTTCCCGGCGGATACCGTTGATGTCACTTTCCTCGGAGAAATACTCCGAGGTGCACTTACTGTCCTGGTCGACGAGGGAGTCAGCCTGGTCGGTGGGCACAGCGTCCGAAATGATGAAGTCAGATTCGGATTGTCGGTGACGGGTACGATACACCCTGATAAGATCATTAAGAAAACCGGTGCACAGCCGGGTGATGATATTGTGATTACGAAGCCTATTGGTACTGGTCTGCTGACCACTGCATTGAAAGCGGGAGAATTATCGGATAACACATATCAGAAACTGCTGAAGTATCTTCTTAAGACCAATAAGAATGCTTCCCTTGCCATGCGTGAAGTAGGCATTAAGTGCGGTACAGACATTACCGGTTTTGGTCTTCTCGGCCATCTGGCTGAGATCATTGAGCCGAGCCATGTGGATGCAGAGATATATACGGTTGACATTCCAATCTTTAAGGAATCTCTGGAATTTGCCAAGCTTGGTCTGATACCTGAAGGTATGTATGCCAACTGGGAATACAAACAGGATATGGTAAGTCAGGGCATTGCAAGTGAAGAAGTAATGGCAGCTCTGTATGATCCCCAGACTTCCGGTGGTTTGCTGATGTGCTGTCCTCATGAAAAGACAGAAGAACTTCTTAAGAGTCTTAAAGAGCATGATTCTGAAGGATACGTTATCGGACGTATCAAAGAGATGAAGCGCGAAACCTCCCGCATCAGGGTTATTTAAAATGGACCTATCCGTTAATGAACGGATGCGCAGGATACCAAGTGTAGAAGAATTACTGACTGACAAAGCTTTTGCCGGTCTGCTTGTGCGTTATCCGAGACCTTATGTTACCGAGGGCGTTCGTTCTGTTCTTTCTTCCATGCGCGATAAGATAAAAGACGGAATTGATGTTTCCTGTGATCCTCCAGATATCTGTTCTGAAGTAAAAGGATTTCTTAATGATTCTTATCCCGGTTTTATGACTCCTGTCATCAATGCGACCGGAATAATACTGCATACAAATCTGGGAAGAGCTCCTCTCAGTCAGGAAGCCATCAAATCGCTCGGATCTTTAGCCGGCGCATATATCGATCTTGAATATGATCTTAAAACAGGCGAAAGAGGCCCCAGAAATCATGATCTGCGACGGATGCTGTCTGAGCTCACCGGTGCTGAGGATGCCCTGATAGTGAATAACAATGCTGCCGCTGTTCTTCTGACTCTTGTTGCTCTGGCTAACAAAAAGTCGGCAGTCATATCACGGGGAGAACTGGTCCAGATAGGAGGAGGATTCCGTGTGCCCGAGATACTTGAGCAGGGCGGAGTCACACTGAAGGAAGTCGGTACTACCAATCAGACATACATAGAGGATTACGAGAAGGCTTCGGATGATGCGGCCATTCTTCTCAAAGTCAATCCGTCCAATTATGAAATGACAGGCTTTGTTCATACTGTTGAAATAAAGGAACTGGCAGCTCTGGCCAGAAAAAAAAGTGTTCCTCTCGTTTACGATATGGGAAGCGGAGCTGTCATAGACACTGAAAAACATGGTCTGAAACATGAATACACTGTCCGGCAGGCAGTCAGAGATGGTGCTGATCTGGTCTGTTTTTCCGGAGATAAGCTCTTCGGAGGCTGTCAGGCAGGTATCATCGTCGGAAGGAAAGATCTTATTTCAGAACTGTATAAACACTCCTTCATGAGAGTGATAAGAGCAGATAAAGTGACTGAGATAATACTGTCCAGTGTCGTTAAGACCTATCTTGACGGGAAAGAAGATGAACTGCCAGTCATTAGAATGATGGGTATAAGTCCGAAAGAAATAAAGGCACGGGCAGAAAAAGTGATCAAAGAATTATCAGGCATACAGCTTGATATTCATCTCAGAGAAGGCTCTTCAATGGTCGGCGGCGGAACGCTTCCGAATCAGACTCTTCCCACATATCTCATTGCTGTCAGAACAGAAGGAAGCATAGATAGATTTGCAGAAAAGCTCAGAACATCTGATTGTCCCGTCATAGGAAGGGTCGAGGATGATGAATTTCTGATGGATCTCAGAACTGTTCTGCCGGAACAGGATTCCTCACTTTCCTACATCATACGGGAAGCAGCGAAATGATAACGCTGGGAGTCGCAGGACATATCGATCACGGCAAGACGAGCATCATACGTGCCCTGACGGGAATGGACACAGATCGTCTTCCTGAGGAAAAACTCCGCGGAATGACGACTGACCTGGGTTTTGCCTGGCTTGATCTTGATAATGGGCATACAGTCGGAATCGTTGATGTTCCGGGACACAGACAGTATATTCGTCATGTAGCAGCCGGACTGTTTGCCTGTGATGCAGTCCTGCTGGTCATTGCTGCTGATGACAGATGGATGCCCCAGACTCAGGAGCATCTGGATATTATTTCCCTTTTCGGAATAAAACGGGGAATCATAGTCGTTAATAAAATAGATATCGTGGCTGACCGGGATTCTGCCGTGAAAGATATAAAAGCTCATCTTCAGAATACTGTTTTGAAGGATGCTCCTGTCATCTGTGCAAGTGTTCTGACCGGAGAAGGGATCGATGATCTCAGGAGAGAAATAGAAAAACTTGATCAGAGCATTTCGGAACGAAAAGACATCGGAAGACCGAGACTTGCCTGTGACAGAGTTTTTTCTATACACGGAGTCGGTGTAGTCGTTACCGGAACTCTGCAGCACGGCATCCTGAAAACAGGTGAAGAAATATATTTCGCTCCCGGGCTTCTCAGAGGCCGGGTACGCAATATCGAAAGCTTCAAAAAAGACAATGAACATGTTGAGGCCGGGACCAGAGTAGGCATCAATATATCCAATGTGAAAAAAGAAGATATCCGCAGGGGAGATGTCATAACGGCAGAGATACCTCCGATATCAAGAACGATCGATGCTGTTCTGACTGTTCTTCCGGGACAGACAATCAAAAACAACTGCAAATACAGGATCAATCTTGAAACCAGAGATCTTGAGGCGAGGATAATTCTGTTCAACTATCCTGAAAACCTGCTGAAAAGGGATTCTGTGCTCGCTCAGCTGAGGTTTGAGGAAGATGTCACATCATATATAGGTGAGAAGTTTATCGTTCGCAGTGATTCTCCTGAAACTACGGTCGGAGGCGGAACCGTTCTCGATCCTGCTGCCGTCAAATACCGCAAAAAGAACGAACCTGAAATCGTTTCTGCTCTGTTAAAACGCTGTACATGCGGGATCAAGGATATCGTTGAATCGGAAGTTATGCTCAAAGGGGAAATCAACATCAATTCATTGCCATGGACCGAATACAGTTCTGATGATATGAGGAAGTGCATTGAGGAGATTTCGAACAATAAGGAATACCGTTTTATCGATGGGCATCTGGTCTCAGAAAAAACTGTTGAAAACAATACCGAAAAGTTACTGACTTTGATCAGAGAAAAGACGGATAACATCAGAAATGAGGTCTCAGTCGCTACTTTAAAGCAGGAAATCAGTATCCCGGAATATATCTTCAGGGAATGCCTGGCTGAATTGAAATTACGTTCTCTGATAGAAAGGAACATGGATGCAGTCAAGCTTTCAAAGGCAAAAAATGATCTTACCGAGGCACAGCAGAAGATCGCGGATCAGATCATCCTGTTCACAAAGAAACACAGGCAGAATCCTCTGACGATCAAAGAAACAGTAAAGAACTTCCCGGGTAAAACGGATATCCTGCGCTATCTTATAAAGACAGGCAGGCTCATTGAGTTACCGGATTTTATTGTCCTTGATGAAGATTATTTCAATGCAATGAAAAGATTCGTGAAGGATACCTTGGCGGAAAAAGGAGAGATAACGATACAGGATTTTGCTGCAAGATTCGGGCTGAGCCGCAAATATAATGTACCCGTTCTGACGAAGTGCGATATGCTTGGGATAACCAGGAGACAAGGGAATGTCAGGGTATCTGCGGATTTTATCGCCTAGATTCACTTGTGTATAATGTATAGCAATATACGGAGATTAAAATGAAAGTTGTTAAGGCTGACGCCATCATAATGGACCCGATCGATGGGCAGGAAATACTGAAAAAAATCGAAACATGCGGACGAGTCTGTTACAAATCCGAAGATAAGATGACGGATGAATCGAGTGCCCGTTTCATTGCCAGCATCATCAGAAGAGGTCATGAATCAGTCCTTGAACACTATTCAATTTCAGTAAGATTTATCTGCGACAGGGGAATATCCCACGAGATAGTCAGACACAGGATCGCTTCATTCAGTCAGGAATCCACCAGGTACTGTAATTATTCCAATGATAAATTCGGAAAAGAGATCAATGTTATCGATCCGGAATTCGGAGACAATGAGGAAGCATATAAGATCTGGTATAAAGCCTGTGAAGATGCCGAAAAGGCATATTTCGATCTGCTTGATGCCGGATGCACTCCCCAGTATGCCAGAGCCGTTCTCCCGACCTGTCTCAAAACAGAGCTGGTGATGACCTGTAACATCAGGGAATGGAGACATTTTCTTAAACTCAGATGTGAGATCGATTCTCATCCCCAGGTGAGAAAGATCGCCAACATATTATTGGAAAAATTTAAGGCAAATATACCTGTTTTGTTTGATGACATTTGATCAGCAAAAGGTGTATCATTTTATCTGTGTCTCACCGAAAAGATACCTTTGGTTTGACAGTAAGTGACTTTCTATAATAGAATAAACACTTGTTAGCCGAGGTAGCTCAGTCGGTAGAGCAGTAGACTGAAAATCTACGTGTCCCCAGTTCGATCCTGGGCCTCGGCACCATAGAACTTTAAGAATGTAATACACTTGCCGAAGTGGCGGAACAGGCAGACGCGACAGTCTCAAAAACTGTTGGGAGGCAACTCTCGTGTCGGTTCGATCCCGACCTTCGGCACCATAAAGAGAGCATATAAAATAGTCATCGTTTGTTATCGATGCCGATTTGTGTAGCGGTAGCACGAAGGACTTTGAATCCTTTTGCCCTGGTTCGAATCCAGGATCGGCAAGATTCATTTATTCCCCGATAGCTCAACGGTAGAGCGGGCGGCTGTTAACCGCTAGGTTCTAGGTTCGAATCCTAGTCGGGGAGCCAAAATTCCTTCCATGTGTATTACGATTCGATCAAATTTTCCGTTTATTTCTGAATACAGGATAATTGCGCCTATTTTGTTTCGGCATACCATGCCAGTATCAGATCGATGCATCGGCCGTAGCTTTGTACTCCATCCTCGACTCCCTGATACTGAATGAATTTATCGTTGGCATTATTGGATACATCCTGTACCGGACCGTCGAACTGATGCCAGTATTCATTTTGGTAATTAAGGTCCCGTGCCATTGCTTCACTTACGTTTTCCCTGGCTGTTTTGATCGCCAGATCTGAGTCTTTTGAATACAGTGCATTGAAACAGTCGATATAGGCAAGATAATAACCCGAATACTGGAAATCGGGAGAGTCATTGTTGATCGATGCAAGGAAACCAAAGAAATTGCATTCGTCTTCTCTGGCAAAACCGCGCGTATGTGCAAGCTCATGGGATGCTGTGAAAGGTATACAGTAAACGGGCTGGTCAATATTGACGTTTGCTTCGGCCAGAAACGGGAAATACATACCTGTTATTCCGGTATATGACCACAGGTGGGATATCTGTACTGGCTTTGTCCTTGTTACTGCTCCCCATAGTTCAGAAAACTGATCATCAAGTTCAGTGTATCCCTTACCGGCTGATTTCAGGATGTCGGAAACGGAAACAGTCAGTTCTGCAGTCCCGTTTTCGTTTTCGGGAAGAGATGCTCTTATACTGGAAGCATTCTGAGCAAGATATGCTGTAAGCTCTGCCAGCTCCTCCGAGGAACGTTCATGAACATCCAGTCCAAGCAGTTCGGCTGCAGGTTTTCTGTAAAAATTCACTCCGTGCATAAGCATATACATCAGCAATAGACATGAAACGGCAAGAAGGATCGCCTTGGAAAGATTCCGGACGGATGAAAACCTTTTCTTGATTATCAGGCGTATGAATATGACGATAAATGTGATGACTGCCGGGATCAGAAGCAACACTATGATCTCCGATAACGAAAACGGCAGCCACTGGATCAGCCATCCAAGAGGAACTCCTATTATTCTGAAAATCCCTTTGGTAAACATGGTTTCGGTGATTCCGGAAAAATGGGGGAGGATCAGATACAAAAGAAAGGCAACAGCAGCCGGTATCAGATACCAGAGGTATTCAACTATTCTTTTTGCTGCTGATTTTCCCATTTGGTCCTTTCTCCGTACATTCGTATCGTTAATATTATATTAGCTTAATGTTCTTTTATTTTTTTTGTTTGACATACGAGTCGTAATGTAAGTAAAATTTCAATTGCGTCTTTTTAGAAGAAGGACGTGACTGCACGTTCATTTATATGAGATTTATGTGTGGAAGGGAGGCTGATAAAGATGTCAACAATTATTACTGCAAACGAAGGCGAAAGCTTTGAGAGCATGCTCAAGCGTTTCAACCGACGAGTACAGCAGGATGGAATCCTGTCCGAAGCTCGAAAGAGAGAACGTTTCCAGAAACCTCAGACCCGACGAACCAGAAAACAGATTGCAGCACGACGTTCAGCTGCTAAGGCCGCCCGAGCTGCAACAAGGAGATAATAACCTTGTCCGCACTTAAACAGAAAATAGCCGATGATATGCATCAGGCGATGAAAAACAGAGAAGCTGCAAGACTCTCAACATTGAAGATGCTCCTTTCAGCAATCGGATATGCAGAGATGGACAAGCAGCGCGAACTGACCGATGATGAGGTCAAGGCTGTACTTTCAAAAGAAGTTAAACAGCACAGAGAAAGCATCGCTGCTTACAAGCAGGGTGGAAGAGCAGACCTTGTTGAAAAAGAAGAGGGAGAACTTAAGATCCTTCTTGAATATATGCCTCCTCAGATGAGCACTGAAGAGATCGAAGCCATTGTAAAGGCTGCAATCGAAGCAGTCGGAGCAACCGGTCCTTCAGATAAAGGCAAGGTCATGGGTAAAGTTATGCCTCAGACCAGAGGAAAAGCCGACGGTCAGGAAGTCAATTCCATTGTCGACAGAATGCTCAGTGCATAATCGGTAATTAACATGAAACAGAAAGAGCGATGACCCCATCGCTCTTTTTTTATTCCAGTGACTTCAGATATTCCTTTTTCAGTCTTTCAGTGAATCTATCATCTGAGATTATGCTCCATGGGAGCTCTTCATCCAGATCAAAACTTTTCTTTACTTCAAGTTCTTTTGATGCTCTTCTCCATGCGGCGAGGGATTTCTTTTCGCATTTGATCAGAACATCGCTTATCTCAGTTCCGCCCCGGCTGAGAATGCCCTGGATCGTGCTCCAGTCTGAGCTTTCTGCCTTGACATCGATACCTGATCCTCCGAGCAGACCTGTAAGTTTTTTCAGTCTTTCTTCGATCACAGACTGATCTTCCATTCTTGCCCACTGGAAGGGAGTATTGGCCTTCGGTACAAAAGGCGCAACGTTGATATTGACTCTCATTCCGTTTCCGGAAACAATTTCCTTGCATTTCCTGGAAAGGATATTGATCTCTTCCATATCCTGATCTGTCTCTCCGGGAAGTCCGACCATGAAGTAGAGTTTCAGCTGTTTGAACGGGAAATTGGCTATTTCATGACACGCCTTGAGGATATCTTCTTCGGTGAATCCCTTGTGGATGATTTTTCTGAGACGGTCTGATCCTGCCTCCGGTGCTATTGCAATACTCTGCGCTCCGCCTTTGCAGACCAGCGACAGCATCTCAGGAGTAAGCGATGTCAGTCTGAGAGAACTGATCGAAAACTGTCCTCCCATCTCCAGAATGCCATTTAAGAGCTCGTAAATCTTCGGATGGTCAGTTACAACAGGACCGACCAAACCGACCCTGTTTTTTATTTTCAGACCTTCACGGCATTGATCAAGTAATGATTCCAGGGATCTGAATCGTATCGGACAGAATGCATGCGAGACCATACAGAATCGGCAGTTGTGGGAACAGCCTCTTTCCACCTCGACCATATACAGATCTCCGAGGGCAGTATCGGTCGTCAGAACGACCGAATGAGTGGGGAAGTCATCGAGGTTCTTGAGATATTTTCTTCTGCAGTGTTCTTTGTTCGGATACTTCGGGACGAATACTCCGTCTAGTTCCGACAGTTTTTTCAGAATAGTGTCACGGTCATCATCACTGTTCATGACTGCAAGCATATCCGGAAAAACGGCTTCTGCTTCCCCAATACAGATTGCATCGAGGAACGGTGCGACCGGCATGGGATTGGATATCATGCACGGACCGCCTGCCACGATGAGCGGATAACTCTCATTGCGGTCCTTGGAAAACATCGGGATCTGTGCTTCCTTCAGAATGGACGGTAGGTTGAGATAATCCATTTCGTATGAGAATGATATCCCAACACAGGCAAAATCATTCATGGGTCTGCGGGATTCAAGAGCAAGCAGGTTTTTGTCATTCCAGAAGACTCTTTCGCACAGATATCCCGGAAGGTTGTTTATAAGCGAATAAATCGCCTGGATACCGAGATTCGACATACCGATCTCGTATTTGTCAGGATATATCAAAGCAACAGGATAACGTCCACCCCAATCCTTGTAGAACGCGCCTGTTTCATTTTCGGCGCGTCCTTCTGAAAAGTATGCTTTCTGAGGATTGTGTGCTTTTTTCGTCATTTGTTATCCGCAGCGGCTGAAACCGCAGCCCGGACAGATAAGACAGCCTTCCTGGAACAGCAGCAGTGAACCGCATTCAGGACACTGTCCGGCCACGTTTTTGATCTTTTCTCCGGCTTCATCTGAAACGTGAGCTTCTTCTTTTGCTTCATCTGATGCAGGGACAGACTGGTTTCTGGCGTATTTTGCAACACGCTCAAGTACACCGGCAATAGCATCTGAACAGGAAAGAATGGATTTACCGTTGTCCCATGCGATAGAAGGACATCTTATGCCTTTCATCTGTTTCACAACATCCTTGACTTCGATGCCTGATCTCAGAGAAAGAGAGATAAGACGGCAGATCGCTTCAAGCTGAGCCGCTGCACAGCCGCCTGTCTTGCCGAGATGCGAGAACACTTCACAGATGCCGTCATCATCATAGTTCACCGTAACATATATATAGCCGCAGCCGGTCTTCACTCTTTCGGTATAACCGGTAGTGGTCTTGGCTCTCTGTCTGGGAGCCATTTTAGTCGGTACTTCTATGATCTGCGGTTTATCTTCTGCAGGTTCATCTTTCTTTGTTGAACCGGTCGAGAGGACCTGGGTGTCACGGCATCCGTCCCGATAGATGGTGATACCTTTGAGTCCTGCTGCATAAGCATGGAGATATGCTTCCTTGATATCATCCACAGTTGCTTCGTGTTTGAAGTTGATGGTCTTTGAGACGGCATTGTCAGTATATTTCTGGAATGCAGCCTGCATTTTAATGTGCCAGTCGATATCTATTTCATGAGCTGTCACACAAAGCTTTTTGAATTCTTCGGGTACTTCAGGCATGTCGGCAAGATGCTCGCCGTTTGCAAGCCTTTCCATAAGTTCATCAGAATAGAATCCGTTTTCCTTTGCGATCTGGCTGAAAATGGGATTAACTTCAATGAATTTCTGATTGTCCAGGATGTTTCTGGTAAAACAGAGTGCAAACAGAGGTTCGATACCGGAGGAACAGCCTGCAATGATGGAAAGAGTCCCGGTGGGTGCGATGGTGGTGCAGGTCGAGTTTCGTCTGGTCTCTTTGTTGCCAGTGCTGAAGATGCTTCCCTCATATGCAGGGAAAAGTCCTCTTTCTTTGCCGAGTTCCTCTGAAACTTTGTGTGAGGTTTCAGAAATGAACTTCATTATCTTTTCTGCCAGTTTGATAGCTTCGTCACTGTTGTATGGAATGCCAAGCAACATCAGCATGTCTGCAAAGCCCATTATGCCGAGACCGATCTTTCGGGTGGCCTTTGTCTGCTTGTCGATCTTTTCGATAGGATATTTGTTTACATCGATGACATCATCCAGGAATCTTGTTGCAAGCCTGGCAGTCGCTTCAAGCTTTGCCCAGTCGATCTCGTATTTATTCTTTTTCTTTTTCAGCATATGTGAAAGATTGATGCTTCCGAGATTGCATGATTCGTAGGGAAGCAGAGGCTGTTCACCGCAGGGATTGGTGCTTTCGATCTTTCCGATGTTGGGGTTTGGGTTGTATTTATTGATCTTGTCAATAAAGATGACTCCGGGATCCCCGGTCAGCCAGGCCTGGTTGGCAATGGTATCGAATACTTTCACAGCATTCAGTTTCCCCACCTTCTTGCCGGTGTGAGGATTGATAAGGTCGTAGTCTTTGTTGTTTTTAAGCGCTCTCATGAAAGCATCTGTGATCGCAACTGAAATATTGAAGTTCGTCAGAGAAACCATATCCTGTTTTGCTGATATGAATTTCATGATGTCAGGATGGTCTACTGAAAGGATAGCCATATTGGCTCCTCTGCGTGTGCCTCCCTGTTTGATTACATCAGTTGCGGAGTCAAAAACTCTCATGAATGATACCGGACCGCTGGCTACACCGCCGGTGGTACCGACCCGGTCTGTCTCCGGTCTGAGACGAGAGAAAGAAAAACCGGTTCCGCCGCCGCTCTTGTGAATGAGGGCGGTGTTCTTTACTGTTTCAAAAATTGCATCCATTGAATCTTCAACGGGAAGAACAAAACAGGCAGATAACTGTCCGAGTTCACGGCCGGCATTCATAAGGGTGGGTGAGTTGGGCAGGAAATCAAGAGCGGACATCATTCCGTAGAATTTGTCCTCCCATTCATGAATATCTGCATCTTTGTCGTAATTTGTTTCAGCAGATGCGATCACCTGGGCTACGCGGCTGAACATGTCGGATGCATCTTCGATCGGTTTTCCGTTTTTATCCTTTTTGAAATATCTCTTTTCAAGGACTTTCTTCGCAGTCTCATTGAGAACGATCTTATTGGTATATTTGTGCTCTTCTTTTTTGACCGGTTCTTCTGCTCTTTCTTTCGGTTCTTCAGCGGCCTTTTCTTTCTGCTGTTCAAATAATTCAGTCTGCTGTTCGGCAATTGCCTGTGCCTGAAGAGCGTTATTAAGTTCTTCTCTTACGATGACGGCGATCTCATCTTCATTCTTGGTTACCAGAAAAGAGCTTTCTTCGCTGACAAGGTCTTCCATTCCGGGAAGAACAGGTATAGGACGTTCGATCCTAGACAGAACTATTTTTGCTACGTTATCGATAACGTTCCGATCAGATATCCCCATAGCAGAGGATTCATTAAAAACGATTCGGGCAATATCGCTGTGAGTGTTGTTCATGGATTTTCCTCTTGATTAAGTTATTATTTATTGTTCGAATCAATAATATTTTCGAGTTCTTTCTGAAGCTCTGTAATGTCAGCAAATTGTCGGTACACGCTGGCAAATCGGATATATGCGACACTGTCGAGATTCTTAAGCTTTTTCATTACCATATCTCCGATTGTTGAGGACTGAACTTCGTTTTTGCCAAGTCGGATCAGTTCGTTTTCGATCTCATCGACGATCTTTTCAAGTTCTGTCGGCTCGATCGGTCGTTTGCCGCATGCTTTCTGCAGACCGGACAGCAGCTTTCTTCTGCTGAACTCCTCTCGCCTCTGGTCTTTTTTGAGCACATAGATAGTGACGGGAGTAATGTGTTCATATGTAGTGAATCTGCCTTCGCATTTGAGGCATTCTCTTCTGCGTCTGATAGACTCATTGCTGTCTCTGGAATCTACAACCTTGGATTCAGTAAAGCCACAAAATGGACATTTCATATCAGTTATCCTCCGAACGGAAAAAATATAACAGATACCATATATTGTATAATATTGGCTCAATCTATTGCATATAAATTGTATGCGTTAGGGAATTATTTTTCGGAATCTTTTTGCAGTTTCCTTTTCCACAGGAATCCGCCGACACCTAAAACGATTATGAATGCCACGATTATCAGTACTACTCTGAGTAGAGCATCAAACCAGAAACCTTCAGGATACATCATGATAAGGTAATCGGTTGTCGGATCGAGGAGCCAGTCGTCATTGCTGAAACTGATCATGTGGAATGCAATGAAAAGATCTTCAAAATCGATTGCCATGGCAATACCAAGCGCTGCCATCAGACCAACTGAGAAAAGACTTCCTCCGAACATAGCTTTTGCTGCCTGTTTATAGTATTTCTTCCAGATCAGAAAAGCCATCAGTATAAGGTTAACGATCAGGGTTATACGCAGGATCTTATAATCAAGCTGTACAAGTCCTCGCACATCATACATGTGATGGATTTCCTTGTCTTTGAACAGAGGGATCATTTTTCCATTCTTGGTGACACTGATATCTATGTTAGATCCGTCGTTTGTATTGAAATAATCGATAATTTCGTCCGTTGCTCTGTCCAGTTCTGCAAGATCTATTCCGGTTACTCTTTCAACATCATATTTGACATAGCCTCTGTGATACAGGGATGCATCGTTGAAACAAATTGCAATGCTGGCTGAAAGAAGAAGAAATGGAGTAAGGATTATTATTACCCACCTGCTGATCGTTGCTGTTATATCCCATGTTTTGTTCATATCGTTAACCTGCTGAGTGTTTTTTGCTAAAATCATTTTAGTACTTTCTATTCAGGTTTAGTAATGCAGATTGAAGATATTCCATGTTTGAGATGCGGGACGTGCTGTACATGGTATCAGCCGCTTATCACCGATGAGGAATCCGAACGCATAGCGAAATATCTCGGAATTACGGTTGAGGATTTCTGGGAGGAATATGCCGATACACGCTGGCCGATCCAGGGCAAGCATCTGATAAAGCATATAGATGACCACTGTGCGCTTATGAAGACAGAAGGATACCAGCATCTTTGTTCTGTCCACAGTGTGAAACCTGATGACTGCCGTGCATGGCAGGAATCACTTGAAAAAAAAGAATGCCAGACCGGTCTTCTAAAGGTATGGAATCTGAAGATTGAAAACGGTGAGGTCGTCGGGACTGAAGAAGACCTTGATAAGTTCATAAAATATCTCGCAGAAATAACCTGATTATTTATTTCAGATGTCTCATCCCTGTGGACAATTGATTTGGTATGACTTAAGAATATCTGTCTTTCTTAACTTTACAGTCACATTTAATGTGCTATTATTATCTTTCGGCTATGAAAGACAACGATAATGCATTAGCAACAAACAGAAGAGCATATCATAACTACGATATCCTTGATACATATGAAGCTGGTATCGCGTTATGGGGATCTGAGGTTAAGTCGGTACGTGATCACCGGATAACCATAGGCGAAGCATACGTAAAATTCGAGAGCGGGGAAATATGGCTGATCGGTGCCAATATCGCAAGATATGATTCGGCATCATATATGAGCCACAATCCCGACAGAAGACGCAAGCTGCTTTTGCATAAAAAAGAAATGCGAGTATTAGCTGAAAAGACCCAGGAGAAGGGACTTACAATGGTCCCGCTGAAAGTATATCTCAAGGGCAACCTTGTAAAGATACTGGTCGGCCTGGGAAAGGGTAAAAAGGAATACGATAAGCGGGAAGCGATCCAGAAGAGAGAAACTGACCGTATTATCGAAAGAACTTTAAAAAACAGATAACTTTTACCTTTACCAATGGGGACGCGTGGTTTCGACAGTAGAGGTTGGTTACGAAATTGCAGGACGAGGTGTCATCGCCCTCGTAAATCAGATGGCAATTTACAACTGCCGATAGACAGTTTGCTTACGCTGGATAATTAAACACCAGCGTCATCCATCTCATACCCACCCCGACGGTGTGAGAATGGGTGCCACAAAGCCGGGGTGCCATATGGTCTCTGCCGGGAGGCTGTATCTAAGATTTTTCGGCTGCTTCAGATAGGACTCCGCCTGTACAGGCCTACTGACTAAGATAAATCACAGGATATTTCTGTAGTAGATTTCGGGCTATCTTTATTGGACGGGGAGTTCGACCCTCCCCCGTCTCCACCAAATGACTCTTAAAGCCTTTGTTTTACCCAAAACAAGGGCTTTATTATTTTCCAGGGGAATTATTGTATATAATTAGTTCATGCGAATTGATTTAATGACTCTTTTTCCTGAGATGTGTCAGGCTGTATACAACGATGCACTTTTCAATATTGCATCAAACAAGGGACTGATGGAATATCATGTCCACAATATCCGTGACTACAGCCATGATAGACACCGAACAGTTGATGATTATACCTTCGGCGGAGGTGCAGGAATGCTTATGAAGCCGGAGCCGATCTTCGAAGCAGTTGAAGATGTTCTGTCGGATAAAAAGGAAGGGGAGGAGATCCCTATAATACTGATGACTCCTCAGGGTAAAAAGCTTTCACATGCAATGGTCAGGGAATTCTCCTGTTATGACAGACTCGTGATCATATGCGGTCATTACGAGGGATTTGATGAAAGAGTCAGAGAACACCTTGTGACACATGAAGTATCGATCGGTGACTATGTCCTGTCCGGCGGAGAACTGCCTGCTCTTGTACTCTGTGATGCTATTTCAAGATTAGTTCCGGGTGTACTGGGCAGCGATGAATCTGCACAGACGGATTCTTACGCAGACGGATTGCTGGAGTATCCTCAATATACCAGACCGCCTGAATATCGCGGTTGGAAAGTTCCCGATATCCTTCTCTCGGGTGACCACGGTAAAGTCGATAAATGGAGAAGAAAGGAATCTCTGCGGAGGACCATGCAGAGAAGACCTGATCTTCTTGAAGGTATTTCATTATCAAAACAGGATCTCAAACTGATCGAAGAAATCAAAGAGGAAAATCCTGAACTGCAGGATCTTATCTAAAGTTTTCATTGTGACCGCAGTGCGGTCCGATAATATAAAAAAATCTTAAGCCGGACAATCAAGTCCTGTAATCACAGGAGGAAATGGATGACTAATCTTTTTATATCGCTTTTGGTGATAGTCATTATTTCTGTTTTGGCACCGTTAATTGCCCGTCTTATTCCGAAGCAGTTTATTCCTGAAACAGTTCTTCTGATTGCAGTCGGTGCTGTACTGGGTCCGAATATGCTGGGTGTTATCCAGTCAGACTCCGAAGTTATAGATTTTCTTTCGGAAATCGGATGTGCTTTTTTGTTCTTGCTCGCGGGAAGTGAGATCAACCCAAAATCTCTGTCCGGCCATGATGGAAGACATGGGCTTCTGGCATGGATCGTAAGCTTTGCTGCAGGGTTAGCGCTCGCTTTTATACTTCCTTATATTGCGGATGGTAATCAGGGTATCATTGCAACTGCTCTTCTGCTGACGACAACTGCACTTGGCACTTTGATCCCGATACTTAAAGACAATGATATATTGGGTACACGAATGGGGGACCTTATCATCTCCTATGGTACGTGGGGAGAGCTCATGCCCATTCTTGCTATTGCTGTTCTTCTTTCTGCAAGATCTGGCATAGTGACAGGAATCATTTTGTTTGTCATGTTCATGATTTGTGTTCTGATCGGAGCAATGGGTTCAAATGCAGTGA